>QFCE01002456.1_pt1:917500-1086940 | contig 1086940 bp, 1040 predicted proteins | sample 5346091 | NCBI WGS metagenome assembly QFCE01 (sample SAMN09062252, study PRJNA434731) | Human gut metagenome, whole genome shotgun sequencing project. | isolation source: stool timepoint A chromium assembly | host: Homo sapiens | collected 2015
TATGCGGGGTGAAGTCAGAACGAAAGTGCTGGTGGACTGCATACAAGTGAGAATGCCGGAATGAGTAGCGAGAAATATGTGAGAATCATATTGGCCGAAAGTCTAAGGTTTTAGGAGGAAGGTTCGTCCGCTCCTAGTAAGCCGGGAGCTAAGGTGAGGCCGAAAGGCGTAGCCGATGCACATACGGTAGAAATTCCGTAGCCACCGAAAGATTTAAGCAAGAGGACACCCAGAAAGAGCATAACCCGGGCGTTGGTTGACCCGGGCGTAAGGGACTGAAATTTAAGTAGGGAAGTATGCGTGGACTGGGGCGAGAAAAGTCTTGTGAATATCTAAGGTGCCCGTACCGCAAACCGACACAGGTAGATAGGAAGAGAATTCTAAGGCCAACGGGAGAAGGGTAGTTAAGGAACTCGGCAAATTGACCCCGTAACTTAGGGAAAAGGGGTGCCACAGAAATGTGGCCGCAGAGAATAGGCCCAGGCGACTGTTTAGCAAAAACACAGGTTTCTGCCAAATCGAAAGATGAAGTATAGGAGCTGACACCTGCCCGGTGCTGGAAGGTTAAGAGGAGAGGTGCAAGCCTTGAATTGAAGCCCCAGTAAACGGCGGCCGTAACTATAACGGTCCTAAGGTAGCGAAATTCCTTGTCGGGTAAGTTCCGACCCGCACGAATGGTGTAACGATCTGGGCACTGTCTCAACTACCCGCCCGGCGAAATTGTAGTACCGGTGAAGATGCCGGTTACCCGTGACAAGACGGAAAGACCCCATGGAGCTTTACTGTAGCTTAATATTGGGTTTCGATAATTTATGTACAGGATAGGTGGGAGGCTAGGAAACACCGGCGCCAGCCGGAGTGGAGCCATCCTTGGGATACCACCCTTAAGTTATTGAAATTCTAACCTGCGGCCGTGAATCCGGCCGGGGGACATTGTTAGGTGGACAGTTTGACTGGGGCGGTCGCCTCCAAAAAGGTAACGGAGGCGCTCAAAGGTTTGCTCAGCACGGATGGAAACCGTGCTTTTGAGTGTAAACGCATAAGCAAGCCTAACTGCGAGGGTGACGGCCCGAGCAGTAACGAAAGTTGGAGTTAGTGATCCGGCGGTATGAGAGTGGAATTGCCGTCGCTCAACGGATAAAAGCTACCCTGGGGATAACAGGCTGATCTCCCCCAAGAGTCCACATCGACGGGGAGGTTTGGCACCTCGATGTCGGCTCATCACATCCTGGGGCTGTATTCGGTCCCAAGGGTTCGGCTGTTCGCCGATTAAAGTGGTACGCGAGCTGGGTTCAGAACGTCGTGAGACAGTTCGGTCCCTATCTGTCATGGGCGTAGGATATTTGAGGAGAGCTGTTCCTAGTACGAGAGGACCGGGATGGACGCACCGCTGGCGCACCAGTTGTCATGCCAATGGCACAGCTGGGCAACTAAGTGCGGATCGGATAAACGCTGAAAGCATCTAAGCGTGAAGCCGACTCCAAGATAAGATATCCCATAGTGTTAAACTAGTAAGACCCCTTGTAGACTACAAGGTTGATAGGCTGCGTGTGTAAGCACGGTAACGTGTTCAGCTTGGCAGTACTAATAGGTCGAGGGCTTGACCATAGTTTCTTTGGTTTAGCTCTGTAATATTTCTATCTGTATTCCTTTATTCAGTTTTCAGTGTACAATTCTTTTTTAGTGATGCAAAAGTGAATTGTACATTGATTCAATCACAGTAGGTACTGAGAAATGGCAATGTTTGCCGCAGTTTGCACCATTAGCTCAGTTGGTAGAGCACCTGACTCTTAATCAGGGTGTCCCGGGTTCGAACCCCTGATGGTGCACCAAGATGAGCAGCTAGGTAGAAAAACTTGAGCTGCCAATGTATGGCTCGTTGGTCAAGCGGTTAAGACATCGGCCTCTCACGCCGAAAACAGGGGTTCGATTCCCCTACGAGTCACCAGAGGTATGAACACACGAAGTGTGAAATCATATATATGAAGTAGTTGGTATTGATTACGATGAGGGTCCACCTGTTCCCATACCGAACACAGAAGTTAAGCTCATTAGTGCCGAAGATACTTGGCTGGAGACGGCCCGGGACAATAGGAAGATGCCAACACAAATAATCCTCAATAGCTCAGCCGGTAGAGCATGCGGCTGTTAACCGCAGGGTCGTTGGTTCGAGTCCAACTTGAGGAGCCAGAGACAGAAGAGAGTAGATGATTCTACTCTCTTTTTTCTTTTATGAATTTATATTTTAGAGTTCGATGTGTTGTTTTTATGTTCAACCTCGTACAATTTATTTGCATTCTTCCTCGTGCTATTTAGCTTTTTACTCTGGATAGTTTAATATGAAAAGGACGGTCAGTATCTCTTTTCTTGACCGTCCTTTTTATACTAAACTATTTATTTGAGCTTTCTTATTTTATGGTCGAATTCCACCACCACCATCTACATGTATGGTGTGACCAGTAATGTATGACGCATCTTCTGAGGCAAGGAATAGGCAAGTACGTCCAATATCTTTTTCAGGATCGCCATAACGTCCTAGTGCAATGTTCTTTAAATTCGCTTTAGCCATTTCTGGTTCTGCTTCAGCCCATTGTGCCAATCGTTCTGTCATAGCCAATGGACATACAATGTTAACTGTGATTCCGAACTCGCCCCATTCGCGTGCTGCTACGCGTGACATACCCCGAATTCCTTCTTTTGCAGCTGCATAAGAAGTCTGTCCAATATTTCCATATACGCCTGCCGATGAAGCAAAATTAATGACTCGAGGTTGTTTACTTTGTTTTAAATATGGAAAACATTCTTTCATATAGTAGAATGCTGCATATAGACCGGAGTGAATTGCTAAATTAAAGTCTTCTACTGAATGGTCAGCAAATAAAACACCAGATTTAGAGGCTTGGGCATTATTGATTAAAACATCTATGCCTCCGAATGTGTCAACCGTATTTTTAACAGCACTTTGTACCTGTGCATAATTTCCGCCATCTGCGTGCAGCGCTAATACTTTTACACCGTATTCTTCTTCTAATGTTCTTTTTGCATCATCTAATTCTTCCTGTACAATACTGGTTATAACAAGGTTTGCACCTTCTTTTGCAAAAGCTGTTGCAATGCCATATCCAATGCCACGGGCACCACCTGTAATAATAATCGTTTTATTAGTAAATTGTCCCATAATATCTTCTCCTTTTGATTTGTTGAGGAACAGTATATCATGCTTGATGCCCCAAAAGCTATTGACTTTTACAACAAAAATATACATAAATTTAATAGATTTTATCATTTTTATGTGAAAGTTGATAAAAAATAATCAAACTTGGTTAAAAATACTTCAATCAAGGGTGTTATTTTATATTTTAAAGGCATGATACTTTTATGAAATAATAATTGGGTGATAATTGTGGCAATTTTTATAGGAAGCATTATTCTGCTTATTTTATTATGTAGTGTGGCAGTTTCTGCAAAAGCAATTTCTAAAAGAAACCGGGATGATCAATCTGATGCAGTATATCGTGATAACTATCGTTATCGCAATCAATACAGAGAGGATTCAGACGATTCGATTTCAATAGAATCATCTGAGTCAGAAGAATCTACTACAGAATCTGTAAAAATCAATATGGAGGAGGAGTCTGAGGATTATTTTAGTGCAGAATCTACAACTGTAATTGCTCCGGGCGAAGATATTAAAAAATAAAAAAGAAAACGTCCAAAAATTTTGTTTTGGACGTTTTCTGTTAGCTTAAAATTTTGATTGAGAAGAATGGGAGGTAGAAAAGATAGTTGCGGTCTATCTTTAACTACAATGTTATTATAGAATGATATTATGACGAAGTTATGAATAGTTTTATATTCATTTGTAAACATTCTACGAAAATTTAGAAAAAAAAACCGAATCATATAGGTTCGGTTTCTTTTTGTTAGCTTGAAAGGTTATTTGATTGAGGAGTGTAGAATGTACGAAAAGAATGGTTGCGGCTTCCTTTCCTCTGTACACTTATATTATAACGAAAAAAAGAGATGAATTGTTACAGCTCTGTGAATAGAGTAAAGTAATTTTGTAAATAAATTCCCTAAATATCAAACATTTGTTTGTTTTTTTGATGTATATGTGGTATGATTACATTATCCGAAATCAGGAGGAAAGTTTAGATGAAGCCATTGACAAAAAGCCAACAGCGAATATTTGATTTTTTAAAAGACCGTTCTCAATATGGAATTCCTCCATCCGTACGAGAAATTTGTGCTGCTACAGGGTTAAAGTCTACTTCCACGGTACATGCCCATTTAAAAGCGTTAGAAAATTTGGGTTACATCTCGCGTGATGCAGGACTAAATAGAGCCATTCATATTGAGGGGTGTGAGCAAACAGCACAAGTGCCTATTTTAGGCAAGGTTACAGCAGGACTTCCAATTTTGGCAGTAGAAGAGGTACAAGGTTACTTACCAATTACTGCTAGTCAACAGAGAGGCCGAGAGCTATTTGCATTAACTGTACAAGGTGAAAGTATGAAAAATGCTGGTATCTTAGACGGTGACTATGTTGTAGTAGAACGGACTCCTACTGCGCGTGATGGAGATATTGTTGTTGCTTTAATTGAAGATGAAGCAACGGTAAAACGTTTATACAGAGAAACAGATTGCGTTAGATTACAGCCGGAAAATGATGCGTTTGAGCCAATTTATGCCAAAGAGGTTCTTATTTTGGGAAAAGTAGTTTCTGTAGTGCGTTACTATTAAAAATAGGTTGTAATAAAAAATCACGTAGTCTGGGATTCTTATTGGCGTTGTATTCTGCATATAAATATGATAAAATCGAAAAAACAGTTATTTACGGAGGATTTATCGTATGATAGGAATTATCGGTGCTATGGATATGGAAGTGAATGGTTTGAAAGAGCGTATGCTGAATACACAAGTAGAAACCATTGGAACAATTGATTTTTATAAAGGAACGATTCAGGGAGTTCCTTGTGTAGTAGCACGCAGTGGAGTAGGAAAGGTAAATGCGGCAATATGTGCGCAAATTATGGCTTTAGTGTATCATCCAAAGGCAATTATCAATACTGGAGTTGCAGGTGGCATAGGAAAAGGTGTAGCAGTAGGTGATGTAGTGGTTTCCAGAGGTTTGGTACAACATGATATGGATACCAGTGCAGTAGGAGATCCTAAAGGCTTTGTTTCCGGAATTAATTTAATTACAATTCCTGCGACAGAGAAATTGGTAAATTTGGTAGTAGAAAAAGCCAAACATATGTATCAAGGGGCAGTACATATTGGGATTATTGCTACAGGAGATCAGTTTATTAGTCAATCTGATAAATTAAAAGAAATTTCCAATCAGTTTCAGGCCATTGCATGTGAAATGGAAGGCGGAAGTATTGCTCAAGTTTGTTATATGAATGATATTGATTTTGTTGTGATTCGTGCCATTTCCGATAATGCAGATGAAGTTGCCAATATATCCTTTGAACAGTTTGCCGCTATGGCAGCAGAAAAATCCATTCAATTATTATGTGAAATTCTCCCTGTATTAGTATAAAATATAGCCCCAAAAAGCGCATTCCTTGTAGCAGTGGAATGCGCTTTTTTGCGTAATAATGTATACAAAATTGGGGAATATATCTATGCAGCTTACATATATGAATGTATTTTTATAAATATTTAACAATTTTGTAGCTTGTTAAGAATTGTGTTTTATGGTATAATTGAGGACATATTAACGCAGATAAAATAGTAAAATTTTTTATATATTATTCCATAAAAAATTGAAAAGAGAGGTACTTTTATTAGAAACAAGATTATACTTAGGAAGAGGTAGAAATTATGGATTATCAATACTCAGAGATTACCCCTGAAGTAATAGAATTAGCAAAATTATGTACACAAAAAGGTGGTATTGACCCAAGTTTATATGCAAAATATGAGGTAAAACGCGGCCTTAGAGACATAAACGGTAAAGGTGTCCTAGCGGGTCTCACCGAAATATCTGAAGTACATGCAAATGATATTGTCAATGGTGAATCCGTACCATGTGAAGGCAAATTATATTACAGGGGAATCAATGTTGAAGATATTGTTGCGGGTTTTATGCGTGATGAGCGATTTGGCTTTGAAGAAACTGTTTACTTATTATTATTTGGAAATTTGCCAAACGAAAAACAATTGAATGATTTTCGTGGTTTATTAGCAAAGTATAGAACGTTGCCCACCACATTTGTGCGCGATATTATTATGAAAGCACCAAGTTCCGATATGATGAATGCTTTGGCAAGAAGTGTGCTTACTTTATATGCATATGATGATTTGCCAAATGATACATCTATTCCTAATGTATTGGCACAATGTATGCAGTTAATTGCATTGTTTCCTGTATTGGCAGTGTATGGTTATAACTGTTATCGTCATTATCATGGAGGTCAGAGTCTGATTATTCATGCTCCGCAGCCACATCTGTCTACAGCAGAAAATATTTTACATCTGCTAAGACCAGATAGCAAATATACCCAAATGGAGGCTCGCGTATTAGATCTTGCTCTTGTTCTCCATGCAGAGCATGGAGGAGGAAATAACTCTACTTTTACTACGCATGTGGTATCTTCTTCCGGAACGGATACATATTCGGCAATTGCAGCGGCTTTAGGCTCTTTAAAAGGACCAAAACATGGTGGTGCTAATATTAAAGTGACGCAGATGTTTGAGGATATGAAACAAACAGTAAAGGACTGGAGCGATGAAGAAGAAGTAAAAAATTATCTGGTTTCTTTGCTGCGTAAGCAAGGATTTGATAAAACAGGACTTATATACGGTATGGGACATGCAGTATATTCTTTGTCTGATCCGAGAGCAAAATTATTAGGCCAATTTGTAAAAGGATTGTCTGAAGAAAAAGGTCGTCAAAAGGAATATGAATTATATAGTATGGTAGAACGATTAGCACCGGAGGTAATTGCGAAAGAGCGCAGAATTTATAAGGGTGTTAGTGCCAATGTGGATTTTTACAGTGGCTTTATTTACAGTATGCTAGATTTACCGGCACAATTGTATACTCCTTTATTTGCGATTGCTCGTATTGCGGGATGGAGTGCTCACAGAATAGAGGAGCTGTTGAATAACAGTAAAATTATTCGTCCAGCATATATGAATATTGCTGAGCATAGACCTTATCAAGATTTAAAAGAAAGACCATAAATAGAAGGAGCTGCCCATATCATAGGCAGCTCCTTCTATTTATGAATATGAAAAAAGTACTGGTTTTATGGGGACGATAGAAATAGAACATAAACGGATTTTGTGAAATATATAAATTATCTTTACGGGCGCTTGAAATAAAGGTATTTTACGTTATATTTAGTACAGAAAAGTAGCAATTTTAGTAGAAATGTAAAACAGCTCTCTTTATTCAATAAGAGAGCTGTTCATATTATAATTATAGAGATATAGATTCTACATCTTTAAGCCAGATAGATGATTTTACATCACTAGGCATAAGCCAACCGCCTCTGGGAGATAGAGTTACGCTGCCAACAGCCGGACCATCGGGTAGACAGGAACGCTTAAACTGTTGTGCAAAAAACCTTCGATAAAAAACAGTCATCCAGTGTTTGATAGTTTCTTTTTCATATTTATCTCCCAATGCAAGGTAGGCTAAACGAAAAATTTTATGGGGCATAAAACCATAACGAAGCGTGTAAAACAAGACAAAATCATGCAGTTCATAAGGACCTACAATTTCTTCGGTTTGTTGGGAAATCGTTTCTCCTATCGGAGGCAATAATTCTGGGCTAACAGGTGTTTGTAAAATATCCATTAGAATCTCACTTAAAGGAGCTACGGTCACATTAATGCAGTGTGCTACCAAATAACGAACCATTGTTTTGGGAATGTCACAGTTTATGCTGTACATAGACATATGGTCACCATTATACGTTGCCCAACCAAGCGCAGATTCGGATAAATCTCCTGTTCCTATGACAATGCCCCCAAGTTGATTGGCAATATCCATCAATACTTGTGTGCGTTCTCTTGCTTGTGCATTTTCATATGTGACATCATGTTGATTTGGGTCTTGTCCAATATCGTGAAAATGCTGTGTCACAGATGAGGAAATATCAATTTCTCGAAACGTACATCCAAGCTCTATTGCTAAAGAACGTGCATTCAATCTGGTACGGTTGGTAGTGCCAAAACAGGGCATAGAAACTGCGGTAATGCCGCTAGTATCTAATTGCATAGCTTCAAAAGCACGTACGGTGGCAAGCAATGCCAAAGTAGAATCTAATCCACCGGATAGACCAATTACTACATGACGACAGCCAATATGAGTTAATCTGTTTTTTAGACCGTTTGCTTGTATATTGAGTATAGATTCACAGCGGGCAGGCAAGTCTGGAAGTTGAGGAGGTAAAAATGGATTTGCTTGTATGGTGCGCTCCAATTGCAGAGAAATAACAGGCAGAGAAAAGCTCACTTTTTGATAGCTTGGAGTTGCAACATGATTCCAGCAGGAAGTATGACAGCGTTCTTGCCAAAGTAATTGCAGGTCAATATCCGCATGGATAAACCCTGTAGAAAAGAGGGGACTTTCTGCCAATATCGTACCGTTTTCAGCAATTAAGTCATGACCGGAGTAAACATAATCTGTTGTGGATTCTCCTTGGCCTGCATCTGCATACACATAGGCACAGATTAGTTTGGCTGATTGACCGCTTACCAATGTTTTACGGTATGCAGATTTTCCTACGACTTCTGCGCTAGCAGATAAATTAAAAATAATAGTCGCGCCTTCTTTGGCCAGCATATTAGAAGGTGGTTCGGTCACCCAAATATCTTTACAGATTTCAACACCAAATTGAAATTCTGTTAAAGTATCACACGAAAATATAATATTTGTGCCAAACGGTACAATTTGATTACACAGCGTTATTTCGCGATAGGAAGGAGCAGAGCAAAAATAGCGTGTTTCGTTTAGTCCGCCCTGATTTACTAAATTAGTTTTTGGTACAATTCCTAATAGTTTTCCGTGATAACATACTGCTGCACAGTTGTACAAATTTGTTTCCACCCTAATAGGAAGTCCAACAATACAAATGATATCTTCTTGTTTTAACTCATTTAAAATTGTTTCCAATCCGTTTAAAGCAGAGGTTAGCAGCGTTTGTTGAAAAAATAAATCACCGCATGTATATCCTGTTAGGCAAAGTTCGGGAAATACAATTACACTTACTTGTTTTTCTGCTGCCTGCTTTGCAATAGTAATGATTTGTTGTGTATTGTAAGGACAATTTGCAACCTGAATTGCTGGAGTTGCAGATGCAACTCTTAGAAAACCGTCATGCATAAAAATACCTCCTATTTATAAAAAGTCAACGATGCTCTATATTAACATATAAAGCAGCATTGACTTTTGGTTGGCAGTGCATTAACTTTCTCTTTTTGGTTTTGTAATTCTTGGTTTTTTGTCAAATTCTTGGGGACTGAGTACGCCGGGTAAATTATAAGCATAGGTAGTGTAATCAAATTCTTTGCTGGCACAAAAAGACAAAGCGCTGCGAATTTTTTTCATATTAGACCAAAGGCCTCCCATAGAGTTATTCCTTTTATGAATTTTTAATGCACAATATAAACAATACCAACCTGTCTTTTTGGTAAGAGCGCGATATGCTTTTTTATATTTTTCATAAACACCATTTTGGTCTAAAGAAGCACGCACCATTGCTGTGGCCAAAATAAAGTCGTTGACTTTTTGGGCATTAATCGTTGCTAAAGTACTGGCGCTTTGTTGATTATAGTAGTATAATGCGCGGTTAATTACAACTACTTTTTCAGCATGAGAAAATAATTTATGGGTAGTAGCCATATCTTCAAATGCCATAGAGGGAAACGTAATTCCGTGGTCAACAAACAGAGAACGTTTATAAATTTTATTCCAGGCAAGACTTTGAATTTGCACGTCTTTTAATAGTTTTTTCAAAGCTTCTTCTTTGTTAAATACGCCGCTGGTACGAAAAGGATATTTATATAAAGAATCTGACTCAACAAAATGGTAGTAATAATAACAACAGGCAATGTCAGCATCGTGGGTGGTAATTGCCTGGTATAATTCCTGAAGAAATGTAGGTGCAAGGTAATCGTCACTATCAACAAAACAGATATATTTACTATCCGCCAACGCCAGTGCTGCATTACGCGCCATAGACATACCTCTATTAGGTTGATCAATTACAGTAATATTATGATATCTTGCTTCAAAATCTCTTAAAATTTCCAGACAATTATCAGTAGAACCATCATTTACCGCAATCAGACGAAAATCCCGAAAGGTTTGATCCATTAGAGTTTGTAAACACTTTGGCAAAAATTTACTAACGTTATAAACCGGCATAAGCACCGTTATTTTAGGTGGTTGATATTGGTTTGCGTTCTCCGCCAATGGATTCATCCTTTCTTTAAAATAAATTATTTATAAAAAACATACTCCATTAAATTATACAATATTGTGTCGAAAAATCAATATCTTTGTCCAAAAATAAGGGGTACAGTATAAAAACTGTGCCCCTTTTTGGTAGATTAATTTTATGAATACGAACTATGTCCCTCTGAATTATTCGCTTCAGAGGAAGATGTTTGGGTATCAGATGATACCGGAGGTACTTCAGAGGAAGATGGGGGCTGCTCTGAAGATGATGGAGGCGGAGTTGGTTCCGGTTCCGGCTCTGGTGTTGGTTCAGGGTCAGGAGCACTGCCGCCTTTTGGTGGGATAACATAAATATCTGCAAAAGCGGGATAATAGCTGGATGGAAGTGGTTCTGTTTTTACAGCCACGCCATTTTTATAGTAAGTACGGCTTGCAGCTGTTTTATATCCGGGATTTCCACTTCTCTTTAATCTTGCAACGCTAAGCGGATTTGGATTTGGAGGAAGGCCGTTATCTGTATTATATTCAGCTGGAGGTTTGCTAATGTTTGATGTAATCCAAGCACTGGGTTCTATTGTATCGTATTCAGGTGATTGATACCCATAGAAAGTAACCCAAACAGTAGTGCCATCCATTCCGGCGGCAATATATACAGGATAGTCAGTATCATTACGGAAGACAAAATCTAAAGAACCGTAAGATACTGTGGCATCTAGACCAATTGGAACGTAAGAAGATGGATATGTATGGTTATAACGGGTGACAATGGTCATATTAGAGCGCAAAGCAGCGCCGTAAATGGTAGAGGATACTTGACAAATACCACCGCCGTATTCTTGAATAAACTCACCGCCGGAAATAGCGGTAGCAGGTAAATAACCATTGGAACCGTTGGTTGTGTTTCCGGTTGTACCGTTAAATGAAAATTGTTCGCCGGGGTGAAGAATTGTACCGTTTGTAGCATTTGCAGCAAGTTTCATATTATGATTTCCGTTTGCGGTATTGGTGGAAACAGTGCTGTAAGAACCCAGTTTTTGCATATTTGCCTTAACATCTTCTGCTGTTTTGGTACATTTTATTACTTCCACAGGCACTTCAATGATACCTGTTTTTTCCGTTTTGAGTAATTCTTCCACTCTAGCTGTCAACTCATCTGTTTTTACTTTACGTCCCTCTATGGGTTCAGATACATTAAAACCGCCGTTATAATAACCTGTAATGGTTGGTTCTTGAGGCTCTCGATTAAATGGAGCAGATAGTTCAGTCAGCCTTGGTTCCAATTCTTCGCTGATGAGTGTTGGTTTTAATTCAAAGTTTTTTGGTGTTACGCTTAACTCGACTACTCTGGATGTATGTTCTTTTTCATCACAGTGCCAATTGTATTCGTAAGCTTCATCAATGACATCTTGCAAGTGCAGGTCAAATGGAAGCTCTTTTCCCGTTAATGTAAGAGTTTGATCTTCTAAAGTAAGTTGGATGTCATATCCCTTTGGATAGACTTCAGCCTGAAGCAATGCTTCCATAGCTTCTTCTTTTGTCATACCGGATATATCGATTCCCTCAATAGAGATACCTTGGGAAAAACGTTCCGTATCAGAATAAGAAACGGTGTTGGAACTGCTGCCGGTGCCAACTTGGTTTAATGCACCGGTAGTAAAAATAACTGCGATAATAGCGGCTATGAGCACAACTGCTCCGGCAACAGAGCAGCCGATAATAGTGGTTCTTTTTTTAGGATCCATATTTTGCTCAGACATTGTATTCCTCCTAGTCAAGGATTCGAGCTCTTAATTTCTCTTCTATAATGATATAATGTTTATCTGGAAAAGTAAAGTTACAGCTTTATTACGAGTAAATATGTAGGCTTTAAATTGCGCAGCTGTCTTTTTTGTGCTATATTGAATGTATAAATATGTTTGGTAAAACGGGACAGAAATGAGAGGTGACCTTAGTGCGAGTACTTATTTTTTCTGCAGCTGCCGGCGGTGGACACATTAGGACAGCTCAGGCTTTGGAAAAATATATCAATCACCATGTAGTAGATGCGAAAGTAAAGGTTGTTGACGCATTAAAAGAAGCAAATTATATTTATGATAAATTAATATGCAAAGGATATCATTTTGTTGCTACAAAAACGCCTGCAATATTTGGGCATATGTATCATAATACAAATGATAACAGTCCGCTTTCAAAATTTGTACCAAAAATGAATCATGCGCTTAGCAAGCGTTTGCTGTCATTAATTCATGAATTTGAGCCGGACATTATTGTGGCTACACACCCGTTCGTTGCCGAAATGGTGTCACATTTAAAAGGAAAAGGTTTCATTGACGCGAAATTATTGGTGGTCATGACAGACTATGCTCCTCATAAAACATGGATAGCGGAACATGTAGACGGATACATTGTTGCAAATGATGATATGGTAATTCCGATGGTACAAGACTTTGGCGTGGAACCGGAAAAAATTCATCCGTTTGGTATTCCTATTTTAGAAACATTTTTTCATCCACAACCCAAAGCGTCTTTACGGAGGGAGATGGGACTTGACCCGGATAAACCAACGGTTTTATTAATGGCAGGAAGTTTTGGTGTGAAAACCATTGTGCAAATCTATCGCGATATCATTCGTGTACCTGTGGATTTCCAAATGATTGTGATTACGGGGAAAAATCAAAGACTATATCAAACATTAAAAACTACGGTTATGCTCAGCCCCAAAAAGACAAAGTTGATATTGTTCACACAAAAGGTAGAACAGTATATGCAGGCTAGTGATTTGATTATTACAAAACCGGGCGGTTTAACAGTTACAGAGGCCTTAGCAAGTAATTTGCCTTTATTGGTATTTAATTCGATTCCGGGACAAGAAGAGGATAACGCAGATTTTTTGGAATTGCATGGAATGGCAAGAAGACTTCACAAGAATGAAAGTTGTACAGATGCTTTAAAAGAACTTTTAGCAGACAAAATGCAGTTGGCATCTATGGAACAAGCATGTAAAAATTTTGATAAGTCAGATGGATGCGCAAAAATAGTTTCCTTGATGAAAGATATGATAAAATAAGAAGAAGGTATAAAAAGGTTGTTCGAAAGAGCAGCCTTTTTATACGTTACAGGAAATATGTAACGTAACAGTAAACTTTTATTTTTCCATATACAAGCTATTCACTAATAGCTGCAAGTATTGTATAATAAAAACATAAATTCTAGGAGGATGGATTATGGAAATTTATTTAGACAACAGTTCTACAACAAAGGTATGTCTTCCCGCTGCTGAAAAAGTCATGGAATGCATGACAGTTGTATATGGAAATCCATCTTCCTTGCATACAATGGGGTTTGCTGCCGAAAAAGAAATGACAAAAGCGCGTACTGTCATTGCAAAACAAATCGGAGTAAAAGAAAATGAAATTATTTTTACCTCAGGGGGAACCGAGGCAAATAATTTAGCAGTTTTTGGTGCAGTAGAAGCAAAAAAACGCTTTGGTAATAAAATTGTCACTACTGCAATAGAGCATCCGTCTGTATTAGGTTGCATGGAACAGCTTGAAAAAAAGGGATTTGAAGTCATTTATTTAAAACCGGATATGACCGGCACTGTTTCACCGGAACAGGTTATGGAAGCGATTGATGAAAGTACCATTTTGGTTAGCATGATGTTGGTGAATAATGAAGTAGGCAGTATATTACCAATTGAAGCCGCAGCCAAAGCAATCAAGCAAAAAAAATCTCCCGCATTATTTCATGTAGATGCTGTACAGGGATTTGGGAAAATGGCAGTTTATCCGAAAAAAAGTGGAATTGACCTGCTGACCATAAGCGGCCATAAAATTCACGCGCCCAAAGGAATAGGTGCGCTCTATATTTCAAAAGATATTCGTATTCTTCCTCGCACATTTGGGGGCGGACAAGAAAATCAAATTCGGCCCGGTACAGAGGCGCTTCCTCTTATCAGCGGTTTTGGAGAGGCTGTTATGCAGCTTCCGAATATAGCTGAAGAAATGAAGCGTATACAAACGTTATATGATAGTTGTAAAGAACAATTGTTGCAGTTGCCCGGTATTGTAGTCAATTCCCCGGAACAAGGATTGCCTTATGTGCTGAACTTTTCTACTTGTTCTGTTCGCTCGGAAACAATGCTGCATTTTTTGGCGTCGAAACATATTTTTGTTTCCGGTGGCTCTGCATGTGCCAGAGGAAAACGCAGTCATGTTTTAACAGCAATGGGATTAGACCGTGCCAAAATTCAAACTGCAATTAGGGTAAGTTTTTCAAGAGAGAATACACAGCAGGATGTTGATGCTTTTATTGAAGCTGTTAAAGACGGACTATCTTCGCTTGCAACAGGTAAATTATAGGAGTTATGAGTTTTATGAATGAAATTTTATTGCTAAAATTGGGCGAATTGGTGCTCAAAGGATTAAATAGAAAATTATTTGAAAATGTATTGCTAAAACGCATTCAGTATACATTATGTGATTTAGGTAAGTTTGATATTAAGTTAGCACAGTCAACCATTACCATTGTTCCACAAGAGGAAACGGTTGATTTGGAAGAAGCAGCTGAAAGAGTTTCTAAAATATTTGGTATTGCAGCTTTTTCACGTGCGTGTGTAACAGAAAAAAATATGGACGCAATCAAACAAGCCTCAGCAGAATACTTGGGAGAAGAACTGGAAGCGGCGAGAACCTTTAAAGTGGAAGCCAAACGATCTGATAAAAAATTCCCATTCAACTCTCCACAGATTTGTGCCCAGGTGGGGGAATACTTATTGGAGGCATATCCTCATTTAACAGTAGATGTACACAATCCTGACAGTATTATATATGTAGAAGTTCGGGATTACGGCGCATATATCAGAGGACGCGCACTGCAAGGAGCAGGTGGTATTCCGGTAGGAACAGGTGGTAAGGCGGCAGTATTAATCAGCGGCGGCATTGATAGTCCGGTTGCATCTTGGATGATGGCAAAACGTGGCGTTGAACTTACCGCCATCCATTTTGCAAGTCCTCCTTATACCAGTGAACGAGCTGAAGATAAAGTTGTCCGCTTGTTAACCCAAGTGAGTGCATACAGCGGCAGAATGAAAATGTATACTGTACCATTTACAAAAGTACAAGAATTGATACAGGCCAACTGCCCGGAGGAATTGTTTACAATTATTATGCGCCGTTTTATGATGCGTGTTGCAGAACGAATTGCAAGAAAAGAAGAATGTGGTGCATTGATTACAGGAGAGAGTTTAGGGCAGGTAGCAAGCCAAACCATGCAGGCAATTGGCTGTACAGATATGGTTGCCACTATGCCTGTGTTCCGCCCATTAATTGGTATGGATAAAACAGAGATTGTATCCATTGCGCATCGAATCGGAACATTCGATATATCGATTGAACCATATGAAGATTGCTGTACGATATTTACACCAAAACATCCAAGAACAAAACCAATTCCATCTTTTGTGGAAATAGGGGAGTCTGTACTTGATATAGATGCTTTGGTAGAAGAATGTGTCCAAAATGCTCGCTATCAAAAAATAGGTTACCGCAAAAACTCATAATTATTGTTTGAGCAAAACAATAATGGTCCATATTCGTTTCAGTATCTATTGAGAAAGGAAGCAGTACTATGAATGCAGAAATTATCTCAGTTGGCACAGAGTTATTGTTAGGTCATACTGTAAATACCGATACTACCATAGTAGCCAGAGCCCTATCAGACCTGGGTATCAATTTACTATATGCTTGTACAGTGGGAGACAATGAAGGCCGTTTAAAACAGGCGCTGGAACAAGCGTTACAGCGCAGTGATTTGGTTATTACGACAGGTGGTTTGGGACCAACAAAAGATGATCTTACAAAAGAAACCATTGCCGATGTAGCCGGAAAACCATTGGTACAAGATGCGGACAGTATGGAACGAATTCAACAGTATTTTAAGGGCAGATATTGCGGAGAAAATCAATTAAAACAGGCGTTGCTGCCAAAAGACTGCGTGGTGTTGCCCAATGATGTGGGAACAGCTCCCGGATGTGTTGTTACAACGGCTCAAGGAAAAATGATTATGATGTTTCCCGGTCCTCCTTCGGAATTAAAACCAATGCTGTACAATTATGCGGTTCCGTTTTTACAAGATATAGAACAATCTGCCATTTACTCAGATAATATTCATGTGTTTGGTAAAGGTGAAGGTGCTGTAGCCGAAGAAATTGCAGCATATATTGACGGACAAAATCCAACAGTTGCTACCTATGCAAAAGATGGAGAAATGTTTGTGCGTGTAACTGCAAAAGCCAGAACCAAAGAGGATGCTGCTTTATTATGTGAGCCGGTAACGAAAGAAATTGTTGCAATTTTGGGCGATGTGGTGTATGGTGTAAATGTAGACACCTTAGAGCAAACAGTTGTAAATTGTCTGTTGAGCAGAGGCGAAACGGTTGCTACAGCGGAATCCTGCACCGGCGGTTTGGTTTCAAAAAGGCTGACAGATATTGCGGGTGTTTCAGAAGTATTTGAAATGGGCGCCTGTACGTATTCAAATCGTATCAAAAATTTATTAATTCATGTTCCAAACGATATGCTTGCTGAATATGGAGCAGTTAGTGAACAAGTGGCCAAAGCAATGGCAGAAGGCGTCTGCAAAACAGCAGGAAGTACTTATGGAATTGGTATTACAGGTATAGCAGGTCCGGGAGGAGGAACTGCCGAAAAACCGGTTGGATTGGTCTATATTGGTTTGACGAATGGCACCAAAACATGGGTAAAAAAATTAGGTGGAATAAAAACAGTAGAACGAAGCAGAGATTACTATCGTACGCTTTCTGCATCTACTGCTTTAAATATGCTGCGACGTTACCTACAGGGGTTAGACCCGGTAGAATAATATTGTTATTGATGCAGTGAATATAGGAGGTACTCAATTGGCGGGAAAATACGCAAAAAAACGGAAGCGTCCTTGGATAGCTGCTGTTTTACCTTGGAAAGGGGATAAAGCGGGAGAGGCCATTCGCAAAATTGTTTTTCTGGTAGCGCTCATTACTTTTTTAGTAACAGGTGGTATTCTATTGTGGGAAATGGTTATTCAGCCCGCTATGGTAGATAATAAAGCAAATTATGTACAACAAATTTATCATGCGGATGACAACAAGAATAATACAGCTACAAGTGAAGATTCTGAGTATGACGAAAACGGAAATTTAAAGAAATTTGTAGAACTGCAAAAAATTAATCCCGATATTAAGGGATGGATTCGTATGACGGATACGGTGATAGACTATCCTATCTTGCAATCCAGTGAAGATAATCCTGAATATTATTTGTATTTGGATTACGAAAAGAATCATAGCAAATACGGAAGTTTGTTCTTTGATGCAAGGAATTCTATTAATTTGGAAGACCCAAGTTCAAAAAGCTTAATTCTATATGGCCATAGTATGAATGATGGCAGAATGTTTGGAAGCTTGTTAAATTACGGATCTTTGGATTATTATAAAGAGCATCCTACTTTTGAAATGGATACAGTAAAATACAACGGAGATTGGAAAATCTTCTCTGTATTTAAAACCAATACACTGTCAAGTCAGGGGGAACCATTTAATTATTTGAGAACATCCTTTTCCAGTGATAGTGATTTTCTCAACTTTGTTTACCAAATGGAAATTCGTTCCCTGTTTGATACAGGAGTTGATGTTTCAGCCGATGACCAAATTGTGCTTCTGTCCACTTGTTCTTATGAAATGGATGGTTTCAGAACGGTGATTGCGGCACGCAAGGTACGTGAGGGTGAAGATACAACAGTGGATACAAGTAAAGCTGTTTGGAATCCAAATGTACTGTATCCTGATGGTTGGTATAGTGCTAAGGGTGGAACAAAACCACAGCATCCGGCTACTTTTGAGGAAGCACTGGCACAGGGGAAAATTAATTGGTTAGCAGAAGAATGATAAATATAGAAAAGAGGCATGCCAATGGGAGCATGCCTCTTTTATTTTGTGCTGTAAAAAGGAGAACAGAGCAGGTATGACCTGCTCTGTTCGGGAAAGAAGATATATGAAAAAGTTTGTCGTAAGCTAGTTCATAGGGGAGTACTCTGTCAGAGTAACTGTAGCGGTAATACTTTCTCCCGTAGTTGGGCGGTATACTTCTAATTCTACAGTATCTCCCGGTTTTTTCTTTGCTATTACATTTTGCACAGTGGTTTCGGAACTTATATTGTTTCCGTCAATTTTAGTAATGATGTCGCCTTTTTGTAATCCGGCATCAGATACATTACTGTTTAACTTTACAATACTGTATCCTTGTGTTAAACCATAAAAACGTGCAGTAGTAGCATCTATATACTGACCGGTTATGCCTAGCATAGCGCGGTCTTTCACATAGCCATATTGTTTTAAATTATTGATAATAGGTTGCGCAGTATCAATCGGAATTGCAAAACCCAAACCTTCATATCCGGTTGCAGTAATTTTTGCAGAGTTAATACCGATAATTTGACCATACATATTTACCAGAGCGCCGCCGGAGTTACCCGGATTGATGGCAGCATCGGTTTGAATACATTCCATATCGTAACCATTATAAGTAATGGAACGATTTACTGCGGATACATAACCGACTGTAACAGAAGAGTTAAATTGGATACCGCCGGGATTCCCGATTGCAATGACTTGTTCACCAACCTGTAAATCTTCAGATGAACCGAATTCAGCAGCTTGTAAATCGGTAGCATCAATTTTAATCAATGCTAAGTCAGTTGCGGTATCGGAACCCACAATCTTTGCTTCATAACTGGTACCGTTAGATAAAATTACTTTTAAAGCAGATGCTCCCTCAATGACATGAGCATTTGTGATAATATATCCGTCAGATGATGCAATAATACCGGAACCTTCTCCCGATTCGGAAGAAGTGCCAAAATATCCATTGGTATTACTGTAGGCTTGTATGCATACAACGGAAGGAATTACCTTTTGGGCAACTTCTTCTGTTGTCAACTTTCCAGTAATTGTAGATGTTTCATTGGTATTATCTTTTTCCACTTTAGTAGTGTTCACAATAGAATTGGAACTGTTCGTACCAGGAGTGGCAAATGGAATTGCTCCCATATTTACCAAACCAATAAATCCACCAATAGAGCCTGCTGATATTACCAGGCATGCAGCTGCACCGCAGACAATTTTAACCCAAAGTTTGATGGGTTTTTTCGGTGGCTTTTGTTTTGGAGGTTCTCCGGAACCACCGGAATGCTGATTGTGGTTTTGATAAGTACCACGGTAAGTACTGCCATTCCATTGTGTATTTCCGGTATTATTCTGTCCGGGTGCTTGCCACTCTACTTCCAGTGGTTGTTCTCTATTATATGGATAATCACGATTCACAGTGTTCATCTCTCCTTCAAGATGGTATAAATGGATTTACTATGCCTATATTATGTCTCTTGATTGTGATAACTATGTGATGATTATTCATAAGTTTGCTGAGAATTGGGAAAAGTATTAAAGAACAAAGTTTTGAATATCTGACGGAGTAGAAGCAATCATTTGTGCACCTGCATGAAGCAATTCTTCTTTACTGCGGTAACCCCACAAAACACCCGCGGTTTCCATACCGGCATTGTTCCCTGTGTGCATATCTACATCGCTATCTCCAATGAATAAACATTGGCTTGGTTGTACCGATAATTCCTTCATAATAATAAGAGCGCCGTCAGGTGCAGGTTTGCGGGGAATTTCATCTCTTTGGCCATACCATACGTCAAATAGATGTTCACCAAATAATTTGGGAACAGACAACCTTGTTAAAACATGAGGTTTATTAGAGAGTATTGCCAAAAGAATACCATTGCTTTTTAATGTATGAAGCAATGGTAAAATGCCATCATATAGTGTGACACATTTCAACGGATCTTCCTTATAAAGATCCATGAATATTTGTTTTGCAGTGTGCACATCGTCTGGCGTATAAGTAGGATGAACAATATGAAACATGTTATGTATTAATTGTTCGGCACCGTTACCCACAAGACTTCTGTATTGGTTTGTTGGTATATTCGGATATCCTAATTGTTTTAATGTTTGATTACAAAAATATGCAATGGAATCCAACGTATTGCATAAAGTACCGTCTAAATCAAAAATACATGCTTTTATCATTTTTGTTTTCACCTTCTTATTTATTATACGGATATATCATAATATTGTAAAGACTTTTTATGAAATGAAATCATACAGGCGTTTTCTATTGCGGTTTCAAATGAATATTGATATACTGAAAATAGTCATTTTAGAGAATGATTTTTATTTCGTATATGTTTATAGATATGGAAAGAGGTATTTTATTATGGATTATGCAAAAGTTGCTTTAGAGAAACATTTACAATGGAAGGGAAAAATAGAAATTGTACCAACTTGTCCTGTAGAAACAAAAGATGATCTTTCTATTGCTTATACACCGGGTGTAGCTGCACCGTGTATACAAATTCATAAAGATGTAAATGATGCATATGAATATTGCCGTAAATGGAATTTGGTTGCGGTTGTAACAGATGGAACGGCTGTTTTGGGATTGGGTGATATTGGTCCCGAGGCCGGTATGCCTGTTATGGAAGGCAAGTCAGTTTTGTTTAAAGCTTTTGGTGATGTGGATGCGTTCCCGATTTGTTTGGCTTCCAAAGATGTAGAAGAAATTGTACAAGCAGTGAAAATGATTGCTCCTACCTTTGGGGGTATTAATTTGGAAGATATTGCAGCGCCCCGCTGTTTTGAAATTGAGAAACGTTTAAAAGAAGAACTGGATATTCCTGTATTTCATGACGACCAGCATGGAACTGCCATTGTAGCAGCAGCAGCTATGATAAATGCCTTGAAAATTGTGGATAAAAAAATAGAAGATATCCATCTTGTGGTAAATGGTGCTGGTTCCGCAGGTATTGCTTGTACCAAATTGTTCATGGCAATGGGGTTAAAACATGTTATTTTATGTGACCGTGACGGCGCTATCTATGAAGGGAAAGAAGGTTTGAACGAAGGTCAAAAGGAAATGGCTGCAGTTACAAATCGTGAGCATAAAAAGGGTTCTTTGGCTGATATTATTCAAGGTGCAGATATGCTGCTGGGAGTTTCGGCACCGGGGTGTGTAACAAAAGATATGGTTCGTTCCATGGCAAAAGATCCTATTATTTTTGCTATGGCAAATCCTGTGCCTGAAATTTTCCCTGACGAAGCAATTGAAGCAGGCGCTAAAGTTGTAGGAACCGGACGTTCCGATTATCCAAATCAAATTAACAATGTATTGGTATTCCCGGGAATTTTCCGTGGGGCATTGGATGTGCGCGCGACAGAAATCAACGATGAAATGAAGATTGCAGCGGCATATGCTATTGCTGGTTTGGTAAAAGAAGATGAATTGTGCCCGGAATTTATCATTCCGAATCCTTTAAATAAAGAAGTTGCACCTGCAGTTGCAAAAGCAGTAAAAGATGCAGCGAGAAAAACAGGAGTTGCGAGAGTATAAGAAAACACCGAAAAAGGGTGATACATGGCATGAAGGATAATACAAAAATTCAATTATTGGCAATTGACTTAGACGGAACCACATTGCGTAATGACGCTTCCTTATCGCAAAATGTAAAACAAGCGCTGGAGCATGCAATACAACAAAATATTTTTGTAGTACCTTGTACAGGCAGAGCGTTGGGTTCCTTATCTCCTGAGATAACAGCAATATCCGGAATTACTTATGCAGTAACTTCTAACGGAGCAGCAATTGAGAATTTATTATTGGGGAAGAGAATTTATTGTAATTTACTGGATAAAGAAACGGCTTTGTCCATTATGGATATCTTATCTTCTGAGGATGTAATGATAGAGGTATTTATACAGGGAAAAGCATATACAGAGCAGAGATTTTTAAACCATCTGACCCATTACGGCACCTCAGAGCATTATATTCCATATGTGCTCAGTACCCGAAATTCAGTGGACGATATTCGTTCGTTCATAGGGCAGTCACCTCAAAATATAGAAAATATCAATTTAAAAACAGCGGATTGTGCTTTGCGAAAAAGATTATGGCATGAGTTAACATTAATGCAGACGGTTTCCATTACCTCTTCTTCCTCCATGAATATTGAGGTAAGTGCTGTCAATACAGGAAAAGCCCAGGCAGTTGCACATTTATGCAAGGTATTAGGTATTACCATGAACGAGGTTATGGCGATAGGAGACAGTTTAAATGATGTTATGCTGCTTCAACAGGCAGGATGTTCCGTGGCAATGGAAAACGGTGTGGATGAAGTAAAACAAGCAGCTGATTTTATTACGCTGTCCAATGAGGCGGATGGCGTAGCTTATGCAATCGAACATTTTTTAGCTAACAGAAAAATGAAATGAAGGATGAATGAACATGGATTATAGAGAATACGGCAGAACCGGAAAAAAGGTTTCCGCAATTGGTTTTGGTGGTTTGCGTTTTCCAAAAGAGGATTATCAGTCAGGCAACTATGAAAACTGTGTTAAAATAATTCATCGTGCGCACGAGTTGGGGGTAAATTATTTTGATACAGCTCCTGATTATTGCGATGAACACAGCGAGGATATTTTTGGACAAGCATTTCGTACCATGGATCGCAATACGTTTTATGTTTCTACCAAATGTGGACTTTGGAATGCTGCTAACGGTGATGAGGCAAGAAAAGTTTTAGAAAAATCTCTTACCAAAATGGGATTGCAAAAAATAGATTTCTTTCATATTTGGGCAATTAAAACAATGGAAGATTACGCAGCATATATGAAAAAAGGCGGAATTTATGAAGGTATACTGAAAGCAAAAGAAGAAGGCCTGGTTGATCATATCTGTTTTTCTACCCATTTAAACGGTGACGATATTGCTAAGGTTGCACAGGAAGGTGTATTTGAAGGTGTAACATTAGGGTATAATGCCGTGAACTTTGCATATCGCCGTAAAGGGGTAGAAGCCTGTGCAAAAGCAGGAATGGGTATTACCACAATGAATCCGTTAGGGGGAGGAATTATCCCGCAGCATCCGGACCGCTTTTCTTTTATTCGTCAAAATACAGAGGAACCCATTGCTGTTTCTGCTTTAAAATTTATTTTGGCTCAACCTGAAATTACCATTGCTTTAGTAGGTATGAATTCCGTAAAAGATGTAGAAGAAAGTGTAATTGCCGGAGAGCATATTATTCCGGCAACACCGGATTTACTGGAGAACATGGGCAAGCATTTAACACAGGAATTGGATGCCTTATGTACAGGCTGCAGTTATTGTGATGAATGTCCTGTAGACATTGCAATTCCTAAATTAATGGATGCATATAATGAATACGTTTTAACAGGGGGAGACAGTGAGGCTGTTAAGGAGCGTTTAAAAGTGCAGTGGAGTATGGACAACAGCACAGCAGCACGTTGTGTGGCATGTGGAAAATGCGAGAAACTTTGCACACAAAAGCTTCCGATTATAGATAGACTAAAACAAATTGCGTGCATGTAATACATAGTATTTGATTCTAATGGTATTTTAATATAATAGCTTTACTCTGTATAAGGAGGTGTTTGTCATGAGAGTTTTACTGGCAGAAGACGAAGAAGATTTAAATTTTATCATTACACAAAAGTTAAGATCAGAAGGATACAGTGTAGACAGCTGTTATGACGGAGAGGAAGCATTGGACGCATTGGCTGTAGTAGACTACGATGCAATCATTTTAGATATTATGATGCCGAAAATAGATGGACTGGAAGTATTGCGTTCATTTCGTCAGACAGGTAAAACAACCCCCGTTTTATTCCTTACAGCAAAAGACGCAGTTCCTGATCGGGTAAAAGGTCTTGATAGTGGAGCGAATGATTATTTAGTCAAACCTTTTTCGTTTGAGGAACTCATGGCAAGGCTTCGCGCTATCATTCGCAATTCATTTGGTATGACCGACAATACAATCACGGTGGCTGATTTAACCATGGATTGTGCTGCTCATACAGTAACACGAGCAGGACAAGAAATTTCGCTTTCCGCAAAAGAGTATGCACTACTGGAGTATTTACTTCAAAACAAGGGAATTGTACTATCAAGAGAAAAAATTGAAGACCATATATGGGACTTTGATTACGAAGGAGGAACTAATGTTGTAGATGTTTACATTCGTTACCTCCGTAAAAAGCTGGATGATGATTACGACAAGAAGTTAATTCATACAGTACGGGGAAGAGGATATGTGATACGTGAGGAAATATGAAACGTTTATCACTTAGACTAAAAATAACATTATGGTTTAGTACAGTTTTAATTATCTTGGTTGCATTAACTTGTGGAGTAATATTGTATATCAATGATTTTATGATTCAGAAAGTGATTCAAGATAATTTAATTGAGATTGTAGAAAATGACGTAGATGAAATAGAATATTTCCCTTCCATTGAAAATAAAGAAAATGATTATGATTTGGACGTATATCTTTCTTTTAGAAACGGTTATTTAGAAATAGATGATGATTTCTTAGGAAAGGTAAACGAAATTTCTGTAGCGGTATATCAGGAAAACGGTTCCTTATTATATGGAGAAAATCCCCTCTCTCAAGAACTGTCTGATATGAAATTTTTGGACTCACAAATCCAAGCCAGAAACATCAATGGCGTTACATGGTATATCTATGACCGAAAATTAGTTGGTAATGGGTTAGACGGGTTGTGGCTCAGAGGTGTTGTTTCCGCTCAGCAAGGAGATACGCATTTTGCTACTATCATTAATTTTTCATTGATATTTATCCCAATTTTTCTAATATTGGCTATTTTAGGTGGATATTTTATTGCGGGACGTTCACTGGCTCCTATTAGAAATATTGCAAAAACAGCTTCTCAAATTGGACAAGGACGAGATTTGAAAAAACGCATTGAATTAGGAAAAGGTGCAGATGAACTTCATCAGCTTGCAGATACATTCAATGCTATGTTTGAGCGATTAGACTCTTCATTTGAAGCAGAACGCCAATTTACTTCAGATGTTTCACATGAATTAAGAACTCCTATGGCTGTGATTATGGCACAATGTGAGTATTTATTAGAAAAAAAGAGAAGCACAGAAGAATATGAAGAGGCGATTAAACTCATTCAACGTCAAAGTAAAAAAATGACGAATTTAATTACTGATATGTTGGCTTTTGCGCGTTTGGAATTTCAAATAGATAGTTTTGAAATGCACAAAGTCAATCTTACAAAATTAGTGTCTGCTGTTTGTGAAGATATGGCACAGATACAAGATAAAAATATTACTCTTACTTGGAAAATAGATGATGATGTTTTTATAGCGGGTAATGAACATTTGTTAACCAGATTACTTAACAATTTAATTGGGAACGCATATCGCTACGGAAAAAGAAATGGATATATTTTGGTTGAATTATCAGAATCTCCGGAACAAGTCATTCTATCGGTAAAAGATAATGGCATTGGTATTTCAAGCGAAGATCAAAAACATATATTCCAACGTTTTTATCGGGCAGACAAGTCCAGAGCAAGCAAGGGAACAGGTATTGGTTTGGCCATGGTGAATGAAATTGCCGAACTCCATAAAGGTACTATATCTGTCAATAGTATTTTGGGAGAAGGTAGCACATTCTCGTTTATCATTTCAAAATCTCCTCATTAAATAATAAAAAGAAAAGGCATTTTCTGCATTTATTGTAGATATGCTTTTTCTTTTTTATATTTTTACAAGTACTAATCAGATTTTAATAAATAGTAGATATACTTAGTATACAATCAATCAAAAAGGAGGCGAAATAATTGTATATTGTAAAAACAGGAGATAACCTATTAAGCATTGCAAGAAAAGAGTTGGGCTGCCATACAAAGTATGCAGAGTTGGTAGCAGCAAACAAATTGGAAAGTACTATCATTTATCCGGGTCAAGTACTAAAATGTTCTGAATAATAATAAAAGCGCATTCATTGTTGTGAATGCGCTTTTGTAGCTGAAAGAGATATATACGAAAAGATGTATATTATGGTTGTGAGAAAATGAGAAATATTTTAAAAAATAAGAAATGGATTTTTATTTTTATATTATTCATATTGTGTAGTATAATTGTATCTTCTATCCTGCTTGTGAATGCATTTATGTATCATAAAGTCCCGGATATAGCAGCAGAACAACCCGAATCGTCAAATTCCATAATTACAGCTCCTGGTGAAAATCAATCTCAGAGTACGGAATCAATAGAGGAGAAGCCTTCTATGATTACACTGGATATGGCTAAACAAATGATTCTAACTGATGCGCAGGTTAATGCGGTAGATGCCGTTTTTCATAAGGAAGAACTTATAACAGAAAATGAGACTTCCTTATATCACGTTGAATTCTCCACATTAACGCATCGATATATTTATCAAATGAATGCTGCCACTGGTGAAATGATCAAAAAGAGTTCGGAGCCTCTCCTGAACAATAATCAACCATCTGGAGAGCATACAGTTGATGTGCCGATAAAAGAAGAACCTCAAACGGAAAATTCTTCTGCAGTAGATGTAAATGAGGAGGTACCTGATAAAGTTCGGTTTATAAGTGTAGATGAAGCAAAAAGTATTGCAGTGAATCATGCAGGCTTAATGATTAATCAGGTTCGTTTTTCAAAAGCAAAATTTGAGAAAGATAATGACCGTGTTGAATATGAAATAGAGTTTCATGTAGGGGAAACAGAGTACGAGTATGCAATTGATGCAGTAAGTGGCGCTATTCTTGAATATGATATTGATGAGGACTAAAATCTATTTTTAATATAATGAATAATAATTTTTATAAAAAACGGCCGAAACATATGATCGGCCGTTTTTTTGTTAAAATTTTAAAGATTGAATCATGGTGTCAACCATAGTACTTTCTGGTTGATTGTCCTGAGGTGAAGAAATTTGAATTGTAATTGCTCTTTGATTTGTCATAGCTTTAAATACGTCTACCTGCAATGGGGTTTCTTTATTTTTTCCAGTAAAGGAAAGGTGGTAGTCGGTTCGTTTTTTATCGATCACTTTTGCTTCAAAGTTAGTGGTAGCATATTCTGTATACAGTTGATTATAAATGGTTTCGAATGTTTCTTGTTTTAAATCTTGATAGGGTCCGTTATTTACTTCGGAAGAAATTGTGATAGTAGTGTTTCCCTCATTTGCGGTAAATACTGTGGTAGTGTCTGTTGCTGTAAGCAAAGTAACCCCTTCCGGTATAGTTATTTGGTAAATCCCGTCAGTAGAAGTGAAGATACCGTTTATAATTTCACCACGAGGCTCGTTATTAGAAGCGGTGGAAGCAACTGTGTCCTCAGTGGAGGCAATACCAGCTACTTCAGATGCAGTTTCGGATACTTCTGCAGAATTTGTATCAGTAGAGGATGTTGCGTTTCCATCGCTTGCACATCCGGCCAATCCAATTGTACTTACGGCCAAAATAGAGGCCAACAATATCATAAATTTTGATTTCATTTTTATCTCTCCTTTACGAATTGTTCCCATTATAGGGTATATTGGAGTTGATATAGTTCTAATATAGAATAATATAAATAACTGCAGTTAAGAAATATTGTTCAGATAAAAATTTATTTTTTCTTTTTAGATTTAGGTAAAGGTGTGATTGGTTCTAAAATAGAAATCGCTTTTTGGGAAAGCTGGTAATTTTCAATATCAAGAATGTAATGCTCTTTAGCACCCGGATACGGAATCTCTATCGGTTCTTCTTTCATAAGTTCTGATAAGCAATCTAATTTTTTTATATATACAGTATTGTCACATACCAACAAAATAGGTTTATCATTTACATATATCATATATTCTCCGAACATTTTTTTGTAACGGAGAAAGCCGATCTTATGTATTTGTTCACATACATACTCTACAAACTCTTTGGATGTAGACATTCTCTCACCTCGAAAATATTCTATAGAAAACAAAAAGCCTGCGAAATTACTCCTCGCAGGCTTTTCTATGTTCTTTAATCTAGCAATGCAAGCAATTCTGCTTTTGGTTTTGCACCAACAGAAGTTGCTACAGCTTTTCCGTTTTTAAATATCATAATGGTTGGAATACTCATAACGCCAAATTGAGAAGCCAAGTCACCTTGTTCATCTACATTTACCTTGCCTACTTTTGCTGTACCTTGTACTTCTTCTGCAATTTCATCCACAATTGGAGAAACCATGCGGCATGGACCGCACCATGATGCCCAGAAGTCAACCATAACAGGTACATCAGACTGTAATACTTCTTCGTTAAAATTTTGTGTTGTTAATTCGATAACTGCCATTTTTCATTCTCCTTTAATTCATAGTAAGTTTAGTTTTTCATTTCTTGATATTTTTATGTATAAAGTGCCGCAGCTTTTTGCAGCACTGTATTGGCAACAACACCTGCGGAATTTCTTCCATAGTTACCTTCTTCTACAACAACGGCGAAGGCCAAAGGTAAATCATCACGTTCAGAGTATCCTACAATCCAGCCGGTTGGAATTTTATTGTCGCCAACTTCTGCTGTACCGGTTTTTGCGGCTACCTGTAAATTTGGAAACATAGAATCACCGTAATAATTGCTTACGGTATATCTCATAAGCTGTTGAAGTTCCTCTGCGGTAGATTGCTTTAGCATATTATCTCCGTATGAAGTTTTACCTGTTTTGGTTTGTAAACCAATGCTGTTGGTAACACTTTGGATGATATATGGATTCACAGGAGTACCTCCATTTGCAATGGCTCCCATTAATATCATCATATGATATGGATTTGTAGTATCGGTATATTGACCGATACCTGACCAAGCTAAGGAGTTGTCATCTGCCTGTTCAACATTATAAGAACTCATTTTATTTGGGTTGCCGTCTAAATAGAAGTTGGTATTGCAGCCTAGTTGTTCGGCATATTTTGTCATGGTATCTTTACCCAGTTCTACAGCTAATTCGGCAAAGACTACGTTACAGGACTGTGCCAGACCATTTTTGAAGCTAACATCTCCATGGACAGAATCACAAGTAATTTTTTCACCATTGATTACGGTAGAACCGGAACAGTGAAAAGTACGACTGTCTAAATCCGGAATAGTTTCAATCGCTGCAGCCGAAGTAATAACCTTAAAAATAGAACCGGGAGTATAGGTAGAAGATAACGCATTGTTTAAGTAAACGCCCTCATATGCACTGTTGGTCTCAATATCATTGGGAATATTAAGAGGGTCAAATGTAGGACTGCTGACCATACATAGTACTTCTCCGGTTTTATAGTTATATACAGAAACCGCACCTTTTTTTCCATTCAATGCTTGTAATGCAGCAGCAGACATATCAGAACTGACAGTCAGCTGAATGTTGCTTCCCGTAACCGAATTACCAAATGGTGATACTACACCTGTAACCGGATTAAAGCCGGATAATTGGGTACGAAATGCATACTGTGCTCCTGTTGAAATATATCCGTTAGGGTCACCTACTACATGCAAAGTTGCTTTACGGATTAATGCATTATCGTTATATTGTTGCACATCGTCTTTGCTGTAAGAAAGCAAATTACTATCGCGGTCTGTAATTTCACCGGAATAGGTTAATTGACCGTTGTTGGTAATATGCGCATTGGAGGGGCGAATTGCCCAAGAGCCTCCCTGTATAAAATAGCTGCAGATAAAGAATATAAGACCCACCAAAAAACCTGCGCCTATGATATACAAGATTAGAGAGCGCCAGCCGGTTGTTTTCATTTGCTTTTCCTCCTTACTGCATAAGTGCGTTCGTCGGAAGCTTTAATAAAGGCTAATAGACCCCAAACAGACATCATGCTGGAACCACCAAGGCTGATAAAAGGTAATGTAACACCTGTAAGAGGTAACACGTCGGTAGCACCAAATATATTCAGACAGGTTTGGAATAGCAGTAATCCTGCGGCGGCACATGCTGAAATAGAGTAAAATGTAGAGCGACTTCTTGTAGCATCATTACGTGCAAATAAAATTAGCATTGCAATTGCCACTACTACAATGACGCCCATAACAAGCCCTAATTCTTCACAAAGCATGCCGAATACAAGGTCACTGTCACCTGCAAAAATATCTTTTAAATATCCATTGCCAAGTCCAACACCAAAAAGTCCACCACTGGCGGCATACATCAATACTTTTGTTTGTTGATAACCGGTAGTATCGGCATACTCCCAAACATGTCGCCATGCTTTAAATCGTTCTGCAATATACGGTTTAAAGCGCAGAATTAGGAATACACCAAGTGCGGAACCGGATACTGTTAATAATATGGTACGGATACTGCCTGAACGCATGAACGCAATGATAATAAATGTAATGAAGAAAATGCAAGCGGTACCGAAGTCTTTCATTAACATCAAAGCACCAAGACAAACGGCAGTAAAACCGAGGAATCCCCATAAGTTTTTTGCAGTTTGCAATTTATCCAATGTAGAGGCACCTACAAAGATAAAAGCAATTTTAATAAATTCTGAAGGTTGAATGCTGATAGGACCAAGGTTAATCCAGTTTTTAGAACCGTTTGCCTCTGTACCAATGACTAGGTTTACAGCAAACAATACAATTGCGGCAATGGCTATCCATAATCGTGCTTTCATAACACGTTTTAAATCGCCCATAAACCAAATTAAAAAACCAAATAAACATAGTCCAAGAAGCATACTACCCATTTGAACATAAATAAGAGAAAAGTCTTCTGCGCAAAGCAACATAATGCCAACGCCACTTAACAGGAAACCAAAGGTTTCAATCTCAAAACTAACGCGTCCTAATAGTTTTCGGGAAATTAGATATAACCCCCATGACATTGCCAATAATAAAGCAAATGGTATGAATGGCATAGCGCTAAATTCTCCACCTACAAAACAACATTGTACTGTAAGCAATAGATGAATTACATTCGTTAAACCCAATAGTCCGGCAGGGGATGGTGCCTTTTTGTTAGAAATTTTAGGCTGTTTTATTTTTTTCTTTGTTTGAATTACTGTGCCTTCGCTTACACGGCGTAATGCAAACCGTGATGTTCCCATAGTAATCACATCGCCGGGAACAATTTGCGTGGCTTCTTTAATTTTTTTATCATTTACATATGTACCTGCTTTGGAATTGGTGTCTGTAATAATCCAACCGCTGGATCGCCTGTATAAAACAGCGTGATCTCGGCTGCAGGTACTGTCAGGTAAAACAATGTCGCAGCTTTTGCTTCGGCCAATAGAATTTTCCCAATATAAAACAGGAATAGAAATACCGCTGGCCAAATCCTCTAATAAAACAACGGGCTCTTCTTTTCGTCGGCCTCGTTTTAAAGAAACGAAACACCGTACCAGCACAACTGTAGATAATAAAGGTACCAAGATTCTCAGCACAAACATAGTAATACTTAATGCGCTTTCAAACACCTGGCTGCTGAACATAGATGGAAAAGCCCCCTTTCTGTTGATTTTTCATATTGCTTCGGTTCCATAGTTACAGTACCATAAATATATGAACATTTTATCACTTTATAGAAGACTTTGTAACATTATATCGTAATTTGTGATGTATGTAAATAATTGTTCACTTTCTCTCTGTTTTTTGTGACGAATTTTGTAAGAAAAAGGAGCGGAATGCTCCGCTCCTTTTATGTTTTGTCTGATTTAAATGTTTTAATAATCCAAGGTAAATTCATTTCAAAGTCAATACCGTATGGGAACATATCAAGATTTTTCTTTTCTGCATTTATTTGGCTTAAAATACTTTTATGGGTAAAGTCCACAGCAAACTGTAAAGCATTTCTAAATTTCATATTATGCAGTAAAGTGCTTAACAGTACACTGTCAAATACATCGCCCACACCTTTATATTCGCCTTTGATATGCTTTGAAAATGCATATGTAAAGCTTCCGTCTACAGTGTCATAGCCGGCAGCACCCGATAAAAACTTACTGAACCAAACGCCTGAAATGACTACCATGCTCGGACCCAATTGGCTTAACCGTACCAATAAGTCTTGAATATATTCTCTGGTATATGGCCCCGGTTGATAAGGTTCGTCCAGCATTAAACAAGCCTCTGTGATATTGGGAACGATAATATCGGCATGTTTACATAAATTACGCATAGCATCCACCATTTTGGGAGAGCTTGACCCATACATTTGTCCGTGGTCGCCCATAATTGGGTCCACCAATGCCAGTGAGTCTTGAGCTTTACAATGAGTTAAAATATCTGAAACAACATTTGCTTGTTCAGGAGAACCTAAAAATCCGCTGATAAGGCCGTCCAATTTTAGTTGCTGTGAACGCCAATATTCTGCTACTGTAGGCATATTATTGGTTAAATCGCAATAGTCAGGACTATCAATGTCATTATCGCGAGAAGCTACAATGGCAGTTAACAGCGGATAGGTTTCAATTCCTCCGCTAGCCGCAAAAATAGGCAAAGCGGTTGTAATAGAACATTTATCAAAGCTGGATATATTGCCGATAATGGCAACCTTTTTTTGTTTTGGCATAAAATTCCCCTGCTTTCCTGTTTTGTATACAGCTGATATATTGTCTTTATTATATAAAAAATCTGAAGAAAATGGAAGGGAAAAACCTCTTATTTTGCATATCAGTCTTTTATGGGTACAATTTCATCTGGTTGTTTATAGATATGATATTCCGGTATAACGCCGCGTACCATAGAAACAGGATAAACTTGAGCCCCTTTTCCTATGACGGAACCGGGGTTTAGTACAGAATTACATCCGATTTCAGTATGATCGCCTAAAATAGCGCCGAATTTTTTTAGTTCTGTAGGTATTTTTTCTCCATTACAGTTTACGTCAACTAAAGACCTATTAGATTTTACATTAGAAGTAATAGAGCCGGCGCCCATATGCGCTTTGTATCCTAAAATAGAATCCCCCACATAATTATAGTGAGGCACTTGTACATGATTAAACAAAATCACGTTTTTCAGTTCGGTGGAATTACCCACAACACAATTAGCGCCTACCAAAGCATTGCCTCTGATAAATGCGCAATGGCGTATTTCTGTATTCGGGCCGATAATAGTAGGTCCTGCAATATAGGCTGAAGGAAATACAATAGCGGAACGTGCAATCCAAACATATTCTTCCTTTTGTTCATATTCGTCAGGAGAAAGTGTTTTTCCAAGAGATATAATAAAATCGGAAATATGAGGCAGTGCTTGCCATGGATATTCAAATTGTTCAAGTAAAGAAGCTGCGCAAGTTTCCTTTAAATTTAAAAGATGTTTGGTCTGAATGGTTTGTTTCATTGATATCATTTCCTTTCCAGACAATTATTTTTTGTTTTTGGGTATAAAGCGTTCTGCTGAATATTATTTATATATTATATTTTGAAATAGGACAATGGTCAATCTTTTATCATTTGTAAACTATATTTTTCTTCCTTGCATATCAATTGAAAAAATTGGAATTTGGAAGCTGCGTTTTCTTTTATAATATAAATTATATGCAATAATTTGGCGGATATAGGCAAAAGTTAGCAGTTGTTTTGTCGCACATTAGAAATTGAAAAATAACTATCCTTATGGTACAATAAAATACAATTAGTAGAAAATCTAAATTAATTTACAGATAGGGAGGTGCTTCTTTGAATATATGTATTTTAGACGGCTATACTACCAATCCGGGGGATGTTAGCTGGGCTCCTTTGGAAGCACTGGGAAATGTTGAGATTTATGAGTTTACAAAACCGGAAGAAATTGTAGACAGAGCAAAAGATGCTGAAATTTTAATCACCAATAAAACAGTGTTATCGGCTAAAACCATAAATGCATTGCCTAAATTACAATATATTGGTACGTTATCTACAGGGTTTAATGTGATTGATTGCGAGGCTGCAAAACAGAGAGGAATACCTGTATGTAATGTACCAACTTATTGTACAACTGCAGTTGCACAATTTACATTTGCCATGTTATTTAACATTACAAATAGAGTAGAGTTACATAATCAAAGTGTTCACAAGGGAGATTGGGTTAACAGTCGTCACTTTTGCTACTGGAATTCAGATTTAATTGATGTTGCCGGCAGTACATTGGGAATTATCGGTTTTGGTAATATTGGGCGTGCGGTTGCTAAAATTGCACGTGCTTTAGAGATGAATGTACTGGTGAACAGCCGTTCTGCAAAAGATATGCCGGAAGGCTGCCATCAGGTAAGCAGAGAAGAACTGCTTCGTGAAAGCGATGTTGTAACCATTCATTGCCCTTTGACTCCGGATACAGAGCATATGATAAATCAAGAAGCGTTGTCTTTGATGAAGCCGACGGCAATTCTGATTAATACCTCGCGAGGTCAGGTGATAGATGAACAGGCTTTGGCAGATGCGTTAAATCAAGATAAATTATATGCAGCAGCTTTGGATGTATTATCCCAGGAGCCGCCTAAGGAAGATAATCCGTTATTGACGGCAAAAAATTGTGTAATTACACCACACATTGCATGGGCATCCAAAGATGCCAGAAGCAGATTGATAAGAATTGCTGCGGATAATATCGCTGCGTTTATCAACGGCACTATACAGAATAATGTAGCAAAATAGTTGGTAATTTAGAAAAAGATTGTGTTCTTTATGGAAAATAAAGGACGTTTTTACTCAGATATTGACGAATGATGAATAATTATGTATGATTATTGAATAGTATTTTGAAAGTGTTTATTATTTTGATATATAGAAAGATTGAGATAAGGATACCTGTTGTTTGTTAGCTTTGTAACAGGCATTCGATTGATTGGAGTAGTTGGAGGTTTAACTTGAGAATTGTTCTTGTAGTTGACATGTTTGATGAGGAGAATAACGGAACCACTATGACTGCCCGTCGCTTTGCCGATATGCTAAGGCAAAGAGGGCATCAGGTAAGAGTTGTGTCTATTGGAGAGTCCGGAAAAGATAAGTTTGGTGTACCGGAAGCACATTATAAACTTGTAACCAGAATTAGTCATAAACAAGGTTTTTGTTTTGCCACTCCTGATGAAAAGGTGTTTAGAAAGGCATTTAAGGGAGCCGATATTATTCACTTTTTCCTTCCGTTTCCATTTGAACGCAAAGCGGCTAAAATTGCGAGACAAATGGGAATTCCTACATCGGCAGCATTTCATTTGCAACCGGAGAATATTACCTATAATATTCATTGTGAAAAAGTGGAGCTTCTTTCAATAGGTTGCTATCGGCTTGCCCATAGATATTTTTATAAAGATTTTAACCATATTCACTGTCCGTCAAAATTTATTGCGGGAGAATTACGTAAAAATGGTTATAAACAAAAATTATATGTAATTAGTAACGGTGTAGACGAGGAATTCCGCCCGATGGAAGTGGAAAAGGTAACAGATCCTGAAAAATTTAATATTTTAATGATTGGCAGATTGTCTTATGAGAAAAAACAAGACATACTGTTAAAAGCTGTGGAGCGCTCTAAATATGCGGATAAAATACAAGTTTATTTGGCCGGACATGGCCCGTGCGAAAAAGCTTTGCGCAAACAAGGCGAAACAATGAAAAATCCGCCTATTTTTGGTTTTTACACCAAAGAAGAGTTAATCAGATTAATTAATTCCTGCGACTTATATGTACATGCGGCATACATTGAAAGTGAAGCGATTGCTTGTATGGAGGCTTTTGCTTGTGGCTTGGTGCCTGTTATCAGTAATTCACCAAAATCTGCAACCGTGCAGTTTGCTTTGGATGATAGAAGCCTATTTGAGGCAGATAATCCGGATGATTTGGCACGTAAAATTGATTATTGGATTGAAAATCCTGAAATGAAAGCAATTATGTCTACGAAATATGCCATGCAGGGCAACACATATCGTGTTTCAGAATCTGTAAAACAAGCAGAACTTATGTTTAACGATGCGATTAACGATTTCAAGGAGAATGGTGGTTATGGCAGATAGTATGAACGCAACACTATCCGATCCGACATTTGAAAAAAAGGAAGACTTAAACGCTCCTGTTTCTAATCCTGAACATCTACATAACACAGAAGAAACAATTAAGGTAACGCCAGAGATATCTGATGCAGAACCAAAGTTTGTAGAAGTTTCTAAAAAAGAGTTCATCAACGTAAAAGAAGCTGCTGACAATGTGAAGGAAGTTGCAGGAAATGTAAAAGAAGCAGCAGGAAAATTTGCGGCTAAAAATGTAGCTGAGATGAAAAAGTTACTTCCTACTAATTTTTTACGCAGAGCACTTAGTTTTATAATGTATTTTGGCATTGTTATTCCTATTTTGACGATTATGAATACATTTGTATTTGGGTTAAAACAAGAGGGAAAAGGGAAAATACAAAAATTAAGCAAAAAGAATAAGGGATTTGTGCTTACTTGTAACCACGTACATCCTATGGACTGTACATGGTTAGGGGTACTGACAACACCCAGAAAAATGGTATATACTTCTATGGAAGGAAATTTTAAAATTCCTGTTGTAGGTCCATTTATTCGATTTTTTGACTGTGTTCCAATTAGCACTACAATTAAAGGTTTGCGTCATTTCATGAATGAAATGACAGATGCAGTGAAAAGAGGCAGGGTAGTTGGTATGTACCCTGAAGGCAGCATCGAAATGTATTGTGACCATTTACGTAAGTTTAGCGATGGAGCATTTACAATTGCCGTAGATGCCAATGCCCCAGTACTTCCTGTAGTAATTACGCCAAGAGAAAGAAAAGGATTGTGGAAGTTGCTAAAACGCAGTCCTTGTATTACTCTTACAGTTGGAGATCCGGTATATCCCGAAGACTGCGGTTCACACCGTAAAACAGTGCGCAAATTAAGAGAAGATGTAGAAGCTGAAATGAATCATTTGTTGGAAATTGGCGGTAAGGCTTATCCAACAAAACCCTTACATGATGAAGAGGCTTTTTGGAGAACGGATAAAAAGTCTGGAAAAACTGATAGATAATAACATAAAAATGGAAGAACGGTTATACACGGTTCTTCCATTTTTTATATCCTTTTTAAAAGTTTATATAAAAATGCGTTATTTTATTCATTGATTATACATTTCATCATTTGGTTTTTATGAAGGTTAATTATGGAAGATACATGAGATTGCATATGAATTATTGTATATTATCAATATTAATAGAGTTTATTGATAATGATAATGGTTACTGTTTATCAATAAAATAGTATAAATATTTTGTATCAATATTACACTATTTTCTTATTCAATTCGCTTTTAGTTTATATTTATAGTACATGATATTGAGGATAGAGGTATTATCTTTTTTAAAACTCATAACGATATATCATTTTTCAGTTTTTTCTATTTTAAGATTCTAACTACCCTTTATAAATTGTTTTATATTCCCCGATATATAAACAAAAACTACCAGTCATCTCATATGAGATGACTGGTAGTTTTTTATATTAGAGAGAACTCATAAAATAGTCATTAGCTATTTTATATTACATAAATTTAACTGCACCTGTTGAAATATCGTAGATAGCACCAACAATTTTTACTTTTCCTTCTTGCTCTGCTTTAGACAAGATTTCACTTTCTTTTAGTTGGTTAATGCTGTTTTGAACATTATAGGTTTCAGCTAAAGTAGCAATTTCACTTTCGCCTTTTGCATTTTGTTTTGCTTGTTCTACGGATGGAAGAATATCATGGATAATATCTTCAACATGTCCTTCTGCATGACCTTCAATTGCACCAGCAACAGCACCGCAGTTTGTATGTCCTAGCACAACTACTAAAGGAGTACCAAGATGGTCAACACCGTATTCAACACTACCTGTTTCGAAATCTGCAACTACGTTACCAGCAGTACGGATGGTAAATATTTCTCCAAGACCGCTGTTAAAAATTAATTCAGGTGGAACACGAGAGTCAGAGCATGTAACAACTACAGCATAAGGTTTTTGACCATTTTCATATAGATCTTTTCTGTTTGCATCAGTAACGCTAATGTCGATGTTACCGTCTTGGTAAGCTTTGTTTCCAGCTTCAAGAGCTTTTATTGCATCGTCGGCTGTAGCAATTTTTTCTGGTTTTTGGTAGTCAGGGTTTGTTACTTGAGATACTACGGAAGAGGATGTACCTGCGTTGCTGGAAGAAGTTGTGCTTTCTGTGGTACCGCATGCAGTTGTTCCTACTAGTACTGCGCTACATGCTAAAATTGCAATAAGAATCTTTTTCATATTTAACATACCTTTCTTTTTGAGATTTAAAATACATTCTCAATGCGATGTATTTTTCCCATTATTTTCTTGTTTATACAAGATTTTGGACGTCCTTTAATGGCTACAGTATAAGCGATTTGTTGCAAAAAAAAACGCGAATTATAGGGGAATATTTTTTAAAGAGTTAAAAATATTTCCTAAGATGATGTTGCTGTTAGTTTGATTTGCAAGTTTACATATTTATTCCAGAGGTTTTGTATTCAGCTTGTAAGAAGCAATTGCACATTGAGCAATATGAATATTTGTATTTATAACATGTATACATAATAATTTAACAAAATAAAAAACAGAAATGCACAATACATTACTGAAAGAGAGTTTATTTTATAGTGTTATTTGTATTATCATATATGATGCTATTTAAGGCCATATACATATCTTCACATATGTTTGCTCTATGTCCATAAGTATAGCCAGATTATTTCTGTAAAACAATGGTACTTTTTATCAAATAAAAGAGATAAAATTTAAACATAAAGCTATCATTGAAAAAGCCATCTGAAAAAATATGTGTAAAAAGTCATATTAATCGTAAAAAACAATAAAAATAACAACTATTTTTTATTCAGAATATCTTAGGTTTTGTCCAGGATAAATAATTGTGCTTGCCAATTGATTCATACGGATTAAGTCAGAATATTTTGTATGGCATCCTAATTTATTTTTTGAAATGCTTAATAGGCTATCTTCATCCTTTACGATATACATCCCTTTCTCCTCCTTTTCATTTCTTGTACTTCATTTTAGTTGCTTTAGATTAAAACTTCATTAGAACTTTTGTAAATGTTAACAGGATGATATTTTATCTGAAATATATATTTGTTTTATCATTTTTACCTGGTTGTATTGAAAAGCATGCTGTTGTATTTTTGTAGAGACAATGCTACAATAAAAAGAAAAATATAGAGGACGAAATATAGTTGAAACATAAAATTCACTTTCATATTAAGAAAAATGATATAGTTCAATTGGAAATTACAGGAATGACGGCAGAAGGCCGGGGTGTAGGACGTTGCGGAGAGATTGCAGTATTTGTTCCTTATACTGCGATTGGAGATACCATAGAAGCTAAAATTTTAAAGGTTGCAAAAACATATGCTTTCGGTAAAATGATTTCGTTGATAAAACCGTCTCAAGATAGAATAGAAATTGACTGTAAATATTTTACCAAGTGTGGTGGATGTACATATAGGCATATGACATATCAAGCGGAGTTGGAAGTAAAAGAACAGCGTGTAAGAGATGTGCTGAATCGAATTGGTGGATTCTCTGATTTACCAATGAAACCAATTGTAGGAGCAAAGCATCCGGATCATTATAGAAATAAAGCACAGTTACCTATTGGAATAGATGACAATCAGTCTATGATTATGGGCTTTTATTCAAATAGAAGTCATCGCATTATAGATTGTGAATCCTGTGCGTTGCAGCCAAAATCATTTACACAAGCGATGGATGTGTTTCGGAAATGGGCAGATACAAGCGGAAATGATGTATATAAGGAAGAAACGGGCAAAGGGCGTATGCGTCATTTATATTTAAGAGAAGCTGGCGCAACAGGAGAGGTAATGGCTTGTGTGGTAGTAAACGGAAACGGGTTATACCATGAAGATACCTTAGTCAAACAATTAAGAGAGCATGTACCCGGTTTAAAAAGTGTGATTATAAACAGCAATCGTGAAAAGACAAATGTTATATTAGGAAAGAAATGCCGCACAGTTTGGGGAAGCGATACAATAAAAGATACATTGTGCGGACTAACATTTCATATATCGCCACTTTCTTTTTATCAGGTAAACCGTACACAGGCAGAAAAGCTATATGCGATTGCAAAGGAGTATGCAGGTTTAACAGGAGAAGAAATATTGCTTGACTTATATTGCGGCACAGGAACTATTGGACTCTCTATGGCGCATCAAGCAAAAAGACTGATTGGTGTAGAAGTAATTGAGGCAGCGGTAGAAAATGCAAGGAAAAATTCGCAAATCAATGGTATAGAAAACGCAGAGTTTATTTGTGGGGATGCTGCCAGTGCTGCAGAGGTGCTCGAGAAACAGGGGTTACGTCCCAATGTAATTGTGATTGACCCTCCTCGCAAAGGATGCGATCAGTCATTAATCAAAACCATTTCGCGTATGTCACCTGATCGAGTGGTATATGTATCATGTGATCCGGCTACACTGGCAAGAGATTTGAAATGGTTTACGGAAGAAGGGTATATGCCGCAAGAGGTTACTCCTGTAGATATGTTTCCAAGGACAGCGCATGTGGAGACGGTTGTACTGCTTACAAATGAATTCCCAAAATAAAAAATAGAAATATACATTAAAAGCAAAAAGTACAAGCGATAACACACGTATTGTGTTTACTCGTATAGCAGAAATATAAAAGAAAAAGGACAACTTTTAAGCTGTCCTTTTTCTTTTATTTCTTATGAGTCAATATTATTAATGTTTCGGTTTATAACCGTTGTTCTTTTTCGCTTTAGACACAATTGCGATAATAATGGCAATGATAATAGCAATTGCAGCAACACCGGCAGCAATAGAAACACCTATAATCATAGGCCAATTGGTTTGATCTCCTGTCATAACATTATGAATAGCGTCGATAGAAGCGGCTGATACACCAGGAACCATAAAAGGAAGAGCGAAAAACAATGCGCAGATGGCATAACAAGGTTTACAAATTTTCTTTTTCATATGATAAGCCCTTTCTTGTTTTTACGATATTTTATAAGTCTATTTTACCGTTTCAGTCATAAAATTGCAATACTATCCCAAACGATCTGTTTTGTTGAGATTAATTTGGAAAATAAAAAGGAAATGCTTAAACGAGCATTTCCTTTTATGGATGATTTGTTAAATGACAAGGATGCCTGCAGCCTGTAAGAATGCAGTTACTAAAATAATAACGATGCAAACAGGAGCAATCCATTTGGTGAAGACAATATACAATCCCTTCAAACGAAACTGTGAGGTTATTTGTACTTCGTCGATAATACTTTGGGGTTTTAAGAAGAATCCTACAAAAATACAGGTACATAAAGCAACAACTGGCATCAGAATATTATTGGTTAAGAAATCAAAAGAATCCAAAATAGATTTTCCAAATATTTGGACACCGTCCCAGATACCGAACCCTAAAGATGAACAAACTCCCAAGGCAATGGAAAAGAGTAGTATACCAATACAAACCGGGATGCGCTTCCAGCCGAATTTATCTTGGATAGCAGCAACAATTGCCTCCATAAGACCGATAGAAGAAGTAATTGCTGCAAGGAATACAAGAACAAAAAATACAGCGCCTACCACTTGTCCACCTGGCATACCTGCAAATACTTGAGGCATAGTAGTAAACATTAGTGTGCTTCCTTGTCCAAACTCAGTAGAGCCACCGGGGGAGATAGCGAAAATTGCAGGAATAATCATTAATCCAGAGAAGAATGCAATACCGGTATCAAAAATACCAATTGTAAATGTAGATTTTTCGATATTGGTATCTTTTTTCATATAAGAGCCGTATGTAATGGTAATACCCATGGCCAATGACATAGAGTAAAATAATTGTCCCAATGCTGCCAGTACGGTTTCAAAAGAAAAATCACTGAAGTTTGGAATTAGATAGTGCTTTACACCTTCCATAGCACCGGGCAGTGTCATAATATAAATTGCTAAACCGACTGTTATCAGTACTAACAAAGGCATAAAAATTTTACATGTTAATTCAATACCGCGCTTTACACCCAGCATGACAATAATAGCTGTTAATCCAAGGAAAATAGCTAAGAATAGGATAGGCCATCCGGGTTGAGATATAAAGCCGGCAAAATAATCAGGATTAGCTGTTTGCATACCTTGACCGGATATAAACATATACGCAAAATGTACAACCCAACCGCCGATTACACTGTAATAGGGCAAAATTAAGATAGGTATAAATAGTGTAATAATACCGATGAATGCAAATCGTTTATCCAACTTTTTGTAAGCATTTAAAAAACTGGTTCCAGTTTTTCGGCCAATTGCAATTTCAGTGATAGTAAGACAAAAGCCGAATGTAATTGCTAAAATAATATAGGTTAATAAAAATATACCGCCGCCATATTCTGCAGCTAAATATGGAAAACGCCAAATATTACCCAGACCAACGGCAGAACCCGCAGCAGCTAAAATAAAACCTATTTTACTTGAAAACTGTGTGCGTTTTTTTTCCAACGAAGAATCCTCCTCAATCTCACTGTACTTACTGATATACAGTAGATAATTTATGAATAAAATGAAAATAATCTCTAAAACTATACCGTATATGTAAACATTTGTCAAGGAAATTGGTGGATAATTCTATAGCATTTTGCATAAAAATTCTGCTTGTATCTATTTGGGCATATACAAGCAGAATATAAATCGTAATTAAATTTCTAATAGACCGGCTGCGGATAATATGGAAGTAACTAAAATTGCTACAATACATACAGGTGCAATCCATTTGGTAATCAGAATAAACATTTTTTCTGAACGGAAGCGAGATGATAATTTTACTTCATCTGCCACAACGCTGGTACCGACAATAAATCCTAAGAAAATACAGGTGAACAATGCGGAAATTGGCATTAAAATACTGTTTGTGAAAAAGTCCAGAAAATCTGAGATGTTCATTCCAAATATGGTAAATCCACTCCACCAGCCAAAGCCCCAAGCAGCAGCTAAACCAATTACAATAGCTCCCAAACAGGTGCCGATACAAATGGGAATACGTTTCCATCCAAATTGATCCTGAAATACGGACACTATGGTTTCCACAAAGGAAATGGCAGAAGTCAATGCTGCAAAAAATACCAGAATGAAAAAAATTGCTCCTACGGCTTGCCCAAACGGCATGCTCATAAATACTTGGGGCATTGTGATAAATAAAAGGCTGGAACCGGAGTTTAACACATTCGTATCTCCGCCTGAAAATACAAATACGGAGGGCAGAATCATAAGACCGGATAAAAATGCAATACCAGTATCGAACAGTTCAATATGGCGGACAGAAGCTTCTAGGTTTTCTTTTTTATTTAGATATGATCCATACGTAAACATAATACCCATAGCCAATGACATGGAGTAAAATAATTGCCCCAATGCTGCAATAATTGTCCCAAATGATAACTTTGAAAAATTAGGTGTAATGTAATACAGAACACCGTCCAGTGCTCCGGGTAATGTCATGACATAGATGGCGATTGCGATATTTAATACAATTAAGATAGGAAGAAAAATTTTGCTGGTTCGTTCAATTCCTTTTTTTACACCAAACATAACAATAATGCATGAAAGGGTCACAAAAATACACAGCCAGAATACTGGCCAGAAAGGGTTGGCAGAAAAAGACTGAAAAAATCCGGTTTCTGCTGTTTTTTCTCCTTGACCCGTTAAAAACAGCATACCATAATGCATTACCCAACCGCCTGTAACGCTATAATATGGTAGCGTTAGAATAGGAACCAGCATAGTCAGCCATCCCATAAATGTAAATCGTTTATCTAACGCTTGAAATGTACCAACAATACCTCTTCCTGTTTTTCGTCCCAAGGCAACTTCTGCAATCATAAGTGAAAAGCCAAATGTGATGGCGAATAATATATAGAAGAATAAAAAGGTTCCTCCGCCATATTCCGCTGCCAAATAGGGAAATCTCCATATATTTCCCAGTCCTACAGCAGAGCCGGCAGCGGCTAGAATAAATCCTATTTTGCCTGAAAATTGTGTACGCTTTTTTTCCAAAACGCTCCCCTCTCATTTCTTAGTATAAAATTAGATGTTTGCAGTAAATGATATATATAATGTATCAATTTGTCAATATAATTTTATCAAAATAAAGCTATTTATCAATAAGTGTATAATTTTTGAATTTGTATTTACTGCTGGAGCTTTAGATATCTTTTAGTAGCATTCTCATTAATTTTCTGTTAAGAAAAGAAGATTCAGTGCAATATTAATGTAGCCTGTTTTTTGTTATTTATGCGGTCTTTATTGAAATATAGATGTAAGATCGATATAATAAAATAACCTTAAAAAAGGATGGATTTTATATTATGTTGCATACAGAACTATTTTGTGGTTTGGAAAAAAGTAATCCAGCATATGCAATTCGCCAGGCTGTTTTTGTACACGAACAAGGTTTTCACCCTGATTTAGAATTTGATGAAAAAGATATGACAGCATTTCACGTGTTGGTATTTTCCGATTCTGTTCCGGTTGCGGTAGGTCGCTTTTTTATTATGGAGGATAATGTTACTGCGTACTTGGGACGCATTGCAGTGTTAAAAGAGCACCGGGGCAAGCAAATAGGAGCATATTTGTTATGTCAATTAGAGCAAGCCGCAAAACAGAAAGGCGCACAGTTTGCCATGTTGGGCGCACAGCTGCATGCAAAGGGATTTTATGAAAAAATGGGATATCAGCCTTTTGGAGAAGAGTTTGACGATTGTGGGAAAATGCATATACATATGAAAAAGACGTTATAAATTGATATGATTGGTAACATATGCAGTGCCCATTATTTTGCCGTATAGACAAAATAATAGAATTGAGTTATATATTGGAATGCTATAACTTTTATGTTATAACCCCTTGGCAACAGTAGCAAAATTAAAATTTTGGCTGTTGATAGGAATGTTTTAGCAAGAATTTAAAAATTGCAAAGCATTTTTTTTTATGCTATAATAACCATATCCATGTAATAATTTTAAAGGAGATTAGGTACTATGATCGAACAAACCTATATTATGCTAAAACCTGATGCAGTTCAAAGAGGTCTAATGGGCGAAATCATCGCAAGAATTGAGAGAAAAGGCTACAGATTGATTGACGCTAAAATGATGAACTTGGACGAAGCTATTTTGAAAGAGCACTATGCTCACATTGCTGACAAGCCATTCTTCCCTGAGATTGTTGAATACATGACTTCCGGTCCTGTATTTGGCATGATTGTAGAGGGTGAAAATGCAGTTCAAGGCATGAGAATTATCATGGGCGCAACTAAATTTGAAGAAGCTACTGCAGGTACTATCCGCGGTGATTTTGCTTCCAGCACCGGCGCAAACGTAATTCACGGTTCTGACTCCGTTGAAAATGCAAAAATTGAAATCAAAAGATTTTTCAACAAATAATTAAATGCTTGTTAAAAAAGAGCAACCCACGAAAGGGTTGCTCTTTTTGTTTTACAAATTATATTATTTTCCTTTTTTCAAATATAGAAGTGTATTTAAAATATAATCTCGTATTGATTATATTTGTTTTTTAAGAAAGTGAAATTATGTTTCTATTTCTAATTGAATTATATTAACCGTACCATTGAATCATAGTTTTAAGACATTAAATTCTAACACTATTCTTTCCAATACCACCATTTTAACTTTTGGGGTTCCGGATTGGGCGTTGTTGCAAAGTATACAGCTAAACGATATACATATAATACACAGCGGTCCAACTGACCTCCATGTAAGATACAATCTTGTTGATACATTTCTTCCGGATTTGCTTGTTTTAAATCTTCCACCCAATGGTAACCCAAGCGAAGTATATGTTGTTTCATGTTTGGGCCTACACCCGGAATAGCACATAAATCTGTTTTTGGTGTTAGTTGCTGATACATGGATATATTCTCTTCTACGTAGTCGCAAGTCATCAGCTCTGACATAATGCAAAAGTCGGTTGCTCCTGCATTTATGATTTCTTGTGCCGTATCTTTGTGTATACCTCCAATGGGATAAACGGGAATATGCGATGCGTTTTGTACCTTTTGATAAAAAGAGATGCCGCGAGGTTTTAAATCAGCTTTACAGTCTGTTTGGAAGATATGACCTGCGATAAGATAGGTTGCCCCAAGGTTCTGCGCCAAAGCAACTTCGTTCACAGCATGAACAGATGTACCTATAACAGTAAAAGCATCAAGCTGTTTGCTTTTTTGTTCCAAAATAGGCAAAGGGAGATGAATTGCTGTTACACCAAGGTCAAGGGCAGACTGTATATGCGTGTGAAGTATCAATTGTATTTCGTATGCTTTGCATATGGCAAGACATTGTGCGGCCAATTGCGTATATTCTTTTTTATCCAAATCTTTTTCCCGCAAGATGATAAACTTTGGTCCTGCTTTGCAAATAGACTCGATACGCTTTAAAAAGTCATCTTTACATAAGGCTCTGTTTGTAACACATATTACCATACTTATATCCTCACAAACGTATGTAGTCTGTAAACACTTCCTGCAATCCGCGGATTTTTAGCATATTGCGGATTTCATCTACACTGCGGGGGTCAGAAATTTCAAATTGTGCGTCGCCTTTTTCTTCCAGCTGGTGGCCACCCACACTGGTTTTTACACCTGCAGAAATTTTTGTTGCGCAGAGTCCCACTACATTATCGCGGAATCCTGCACGTTCACGGGTAGAAATATTAATGCCTGCAAAAGGAAGTAATATGCGGTATGCCAACATAATTTGGAGTAACTGTGTTTCGTGAACATCGTTGGGATTGTTTTCGCTGTTATTAATGTAAGGTCGCAGTCTGGGAACAGAAAAGCTGATTTCTGCATGAGGATATTTCTGCTGTAAAAACTTGGCATGTAGTCCCGTTGCAAGCGCATCATTTCTAAAATCATGCAGTCCTAACAGTGCGCCTATTCCTACGCCACGCATTCCACCCATAAGAGCACGTTCCTGTGCATTAAATCGATAAGAAAAATCTCTCTTTGGACCTTTCAAATGCACTTCTTTATAAAAAATGGGATCATATGTTTCTTGATAAACACTGACAAAGTCGGCGCCTTTTTCATGTAGAAAGGCGTACTCATCAGAATTCAGAGGATAAATTTCCAGACCTATGGTAGTAAAATATTCTTTTGCCAATTCTACTGCCTGTCCAATGTAATCAAGATTGGATTGATGGCGTGATTCGCCTGTTAAAATTAGAATTTCTTCCAGACCTGTTTCGGCAATCGCCTTAAATTCTGATTCAATTTCCTCCATAGAAAGTTTGCCGCGATGAATTTTATTTTTGCAGTTAAATCCACAGTAAACACATTCGTTGACGCAATAATTGGCAATATACAGCGGGGTATATAAGCCTACGTTATTGCCAAATTGTGCACAAGTCAACCGTTTTGCTTTTTGTGCCATTTGTTCTAACAATGGTTGTGCTGCGGGCGAGAGTAAAGCTGCAAAATCTAAAGCAGACAGTTGTTCTTTTTGTAATGCGTTTTGAACATCTGCGGAGGTAAATGTGGAAAAATCAAATTGATGATAGTAGGAAAGCGTCCGTTCCATGATATCACTGTCGATACGTTCCATATGTTCCAGCTCTGTTTTTGAGATTCCATCTATCATAGTAGCAGTATTCATACATTATTTCCTGCCTTTCTGTGTTCCGTTAATCTTCTAAAAATCCGGTCAAAGGGGAAGAGGCTTCACCTGTAAAGTCCAGCACGCGTCCAAGTCCTGCAAGATAAGCCAGTCGTCCTGATTCAATGGCCAGTTTAAATGCTTTTGCCATTATTCCCACATCTTTTGCAGTTGCAACTGCGGTGTTTGCCATCACTGCGTCAACGCCTAGTTCCATGGCTTCGCATGCCTGTGACGGTGCGCCGATTCCAGCATCTACAATGACGGGAAGGTTTATTTCGTTTACAATCATTTTGATAAATTCCCGTGATACCAACCCTTTGTTGCTTCCGATAGGTGCTGCCAGAGGCATGACTGCTGCTGCACCTGCATCCACTAGTGCTCTGGCTGTGATTAAATCAGGGCACATATAAGGCATCACGATGAACCCCTCTTTTGCCAAAATTTCAGTGGCTTTTACGGTTTCATAGTTGTCTGGCATTAAATATTTGCTGTCGTGGATGACTTCTATTTTTATAAAATCACCACAGCCCAGTTCGCGGGAAAGTCGGGCAATGCGTACGGCTTCCTCTGCATTGCGAGCCCCTGATGTGTTGGGTAAAAGAGTAATGCCTTTTGGGAGATAATCCAAAATATTTCCTTCTCCGCCGGTATTAGCACGGCGCAAAGCAAGTGTGATGATTTCTGCCCCGCTGTTTTCAATGACTCCCGGCATTTTTTCAAGAGAATATTTTCCTGACCCTAAGATAAAGCGGGAATGAAATTCATGGCCGCCGATGATTAATGTATCTTTCATTTTGTTAAACCTCTTCTATTCCTAAAATTAAGCGAAGAACCATATTGGCCTGATGAGCAGCGCATACAGTTACACGCGGTGCCATTAACCCGTTGCCCACTTCAGCGGCGGTGCTGCCGTCTCCGCACATATATAAATGTTTTATTTTCCTTACTGTTTGAATGGTATTGGAAGAACCGTATCCTGCCATGCCGGAACCACATACCAATTTTGTTTTGGGACTTTGTTCCAGAAGAGTATTGACTAAAATTGCTTTGGAAATTGGGTTATCAAATGCTTCACAAACAATAGGGTATTCTGCAAAAAGTGAATGTGCATTTTCTTTCGTTACACGGATTTGCTTTGTTTTTACCTTGATAAAAGGATTGATTTGCTCAATTTGTTGTTTTAGTGCTTCTGTTTTGGGCAATCCCAAATGAGAAATATAATAACTTTGACGGTTGAGATTGCTGGGTTCCACAACATCAAAATCTACTAAAAACAGAGTGCCTACACCTGTGCGAGCAAGTAAAATTGCAATGTTGGACCCAAGTCCGCCCAGACCTGCAATTGCCACCTTTGCCTCTTTTACCTTGTTATGGACATTCGGAGTATGCCGTGCGCACATCATGCTTTCTAATTCGTCTTGGGAAGGCATTTTTCCTTTTTGAATCAGAGTTACCAAATCTCCCTCTTTGATATCGAGATTTTCTGATACCTGAAATCCATTTAAGATGGTAACGTCTGATGAAATTTGCAACTCTTCTTTTAACTCTAATAGTGTAGAAGCGTTAGTAGTATATGATTTTCCGTTTACAATTAGTTTCATATCAGCCACCGCCTACAAAACTTACGACTTCCAGTATATCGCCATTGGTCACAGTTACTTGGTCATATGTTACTTTTGGAATAATAGCGCCGTTTATTTCTACTGCAATCCGTTGTGTTTGAAAGCCATATTCATTCAGTAAGTCCAGTAAAATAACCGGTTGTTCCAAATGATAGATTGTTCCGTTTAATTTCATAAAAGAACCTCCTGTTCTATCGCAAGAAAAAGGGAAACAAAAAACCGAACCCTTGTAAAGAGTTCGGTTTTTGAAGTTCCAGTATCTGTTGTAAAAATTGAACTGGAAATACATAAAAAGAAACTCCCTACGCCGGTATGAACCGCACAGGTTCCATGAGTAAGAGGACACCACCTCACTCTCAGCCAATTTCATTGACTCCCCAGTTCTTATATTAAATTTTTATATGATATTTTTATTATAGAACTGTAAAAATAGATTGTCAAGTAGAAGGTTAAGACAATCTGCTTTTAAAATCTTCATAGCCAAATTGTTTGATGATTTGCAGTCCGTTTTCCTGAGAATATAAAGCAATAGATGGCAGGTTCATTCCATTAAATGTATTGTTTTTTACCATAGTATAGTGAGCCATATCGCAGAAGACCAACTTGTCTCCTTCTTTTAAAGGTGCATCAAAGGAATAATCTCCTATGATATCACCGGCAAGGCAAGTAGGGCCTCCCAAACGATACGTATATGACTTTTCGTTGGGTAAACCTGCTCCAATGATATTAGGACGATATGGCATTTCCAAAACATCAGGCATATGACAGGCAGCAGAAGTATCTAAAATAGCTAGGTGCATTCCGTTTTCAATGGTATCCAAAACAGTAGATACCAAATAGCCTGTATTCAGAGCAATTGCTTCTCCCGGTTCTAAATATACTTGAACACCGTAGGTATCTTGTGCAAATTGGATGCAGCGAATCAGAGTTTCTATATCGTAATCGGGGCGTGTAATGTGGTGGCCGCCTCCGAAGTTGAGCCACTTCATTTGTTTGATGTAGGAACCAAAGGTATCATCCACAACTTTTAAAGTACGCTCCAGGGTATCGGAATTTTGTTCGCACATGGTATGAAAATGAAGCCCGTCAATACCGTCTAATTGGTCAGGTTGAAATTGTTCCGGTGTAATACCGAGACGGGAACCTGTAAAGCAGGGATTGTAAATATCTGTGTCGATTTCAGAATATTTTGGGTTTAAACGTAAGCCGCATTCGATTTGTTTTCCGCTGTTTTTTACTTTATCTTTGAATTTGTTCCATTGGTGAAATGAATTAAATACAATATGGTCGGAGTAACGAATCACATCATCTATTTCATGGTCTGCAAAAGCTGGGGCATATGTGTGGACTTCTTTTCCCATTTCTTCATATCCCAAACGGGCTTCCATAACACCGCTGGAAGTAACGCCGTCCAGATATTTGGCAATTAGCGGATAAACGGAAAACATAGAGAAGGCTTTTTGTGCCAATAGAATTTTACATCCTGTTCGTTCTTTCACAGAGGCGAGTAGTTCCAAATTTTTGATTAATAGTCGCTGATCCACCAAATAGGAGGGAGTGGGCAGCGTTGAAATATCTATATCCATCATTTTTGTTTCCTCATCAAATTTGTTTCAAAAGTGAAAAGGCTGCAGTATATACGTACCATACGAAATTCTGCAGTCTTTTATATCATGTATTGTCTTGACAGTTTCATTGCTTTACAACTGTAGTATCAATGTCGCAATATTCTCATAGCAGTATCAAAATGGATTTAGGATACGGTACGACTCATTTTAATTGCAAATTGGATATTTACAGCCGATGTGATAAACAACACTGTCAATGGATTAGTCAATTAAGGTTGGGTTAAAATCTTCCACCCAAGGCAATCCGAATTTATTTAATGCTTCCATAAATGGATCCGGATCAAATTCTTCGACATTATAAACACCTGGTTTATTCCATTTACCTGTAAGCACCATCATGGCGCCAATCATAGCAGGAACACCTGTTGTGTAAGAAATTGCTTGTGAACCAACCTCTGCATAACATGCTTGATGATCGCAAACATTATATACATAGTATTTTTTCTCTTGTCCGTCTTTGATACCGGTAAAAATACAACCGATATTGGTTTTACCTTTTGTTCTTGGACCGAGAGATGCGGGGTCAGGTAAAACTGCTTTTAAAAATTGCAGAGGTACAATTTGTTTGCCCTCAAATTCAATAGGTTCAATGGAAGTCATACCAACATTTTCAAGCACTTTTAAATGTGTCAGGTAGCTTTCAGAGAATGTCATCCAGAAACGAATTCGTTTGATGCCTTTGATATTCAATGCCAAAGATTCCATTTCCTCATGATGAAGCAAATAGATGTCTTTCGGTCCAATTTGTGGAAGGTCATAGACGCGTTTGATTGACATTGGCTCTGTTTCAATGAATTTGCCGTTTTCAAAATAGCTACCGTTTGCAGTAACTTCACGAATATTAATTTCAGGGTTAAAGTTTGTTGCAAAAGGATAGCCGTGATCTCCGGCATTGGCATCTACGATATCAATGGTGTGAATTTCATCAAAATAATGTTTTTGTGCATATGCGGAGAAGACACCTGTAACACCTGGGTCAAATCCACTGCCTAAAATAGCGGTAATACCGGCATCTTCAAATTTTTTCTTATAAGCCCATTGCCATTTATATTCAAATTTTGCGGTATCAAGCGGCTCATAGTTTGCGGTATCCAAATAGTGTACTTTCGTTGCAAGGCAAGCATCCATAATGGTTAAGTCTTGATATGGCAATGCAACATTGATTACAATATCCGGTTTAAATTTTTCGATTAATGCAATTAGTTCATCTGTATTATCCGCATCTACTTGTGCTGTGGTTACTTTTGTTTTACCGCCGTCTAATTTTTTCTTTAAAGCGTCACATTTAGATAATGTACGACTGGCAATGCAAAGTTCCTGGAATACTTCCGAATTTTGGCAACATTTATGTGCTACTACGCCGGCAACGCCTCCGGCACCAATCATCAAAGCTTTTCCCATAATTTTAGTACTCCTTATATATTATTTTATCGTTCCATATCATGGCAACTATTATATAAAAAACAATGGTATTTATCAAGGCAATAGGCAGATTTTTAAGGTTTTTTTAAATATTGCCGTAAAAATATCATTTTTTTGTTTATGTTTTATTTTATGAAATGCTTTTTTTCATATTTGTGGGTATTTTTGGATATTTTTAAATGAAACATAGAGAGTACGATTATAAGAAAATATAGAAATAATAAAATCCAAAAATAAAATCTTGTTTTGGCATATTCCATATCAAGAGCGGGCAATATAGTTTTTAGGAGGTGCTAAAATGGATTTACATGATAAAAAACAACCATATAACGAGTATGATAATTTAGAGGAAGAGCTTCTGGAAAAGGAAACTGATGATATACTGGATGATGAGGAGTATCAGGAAGATGCAGAAGTAGAGGAAGAAAGTGCTGTAAAAGATGACGGTACGTCTCAGCCTAAAAAACAAAAGAATTTAGGTGTTTATTTGGCTATGGCGCTATGTTTGGTAGCACTTGGCGTGGGGGCTTGGGCAACATATGATACAGTAGTGAAAATTTCTGATGTAACCCAGGATACCACTTTTTCGTCTGCACCGCAAAATTCTACAGCGGAAGTAAACCAAACTGTCAGCGGTGTTCCAAAAGATAATGTGATGGAAGATGATTTGCCGATTGCGGAAAGTACAGTTGTTTCCGAATCTACATCCAGTGAAGAAACTGTTTCCAGCGAGATTGTATCTGAGCAGCCGGTAGAAAGTCAAGTTCCGGAATATTATAATTACCCTGTGGCCGGACAAGAAATATTAAATGGATTTAGTAACGGAGACCCTGTGTACAACATGACAATGGACGACTGGAGAACACACGACGGCCTTGATATTGGTGCGGAAAAGGGACAAAATGTAATGAGTATTGGTGCAGGAACGGTAGTAGATTCCTATGAGGATATTATGTGGGGCAATGTGCTTGTGATACAGCATGGAGACATTGAGGTACGTTATTGCGGTCTGACAGATAAAAGTCTTCTTGCAGCCGGAGATACTGTTGAAGACGGACAGATTTTAGGAACCGTTGGTACCATACCGATTGAGGAGAAATTAGGAGCCCATTTGCATATTCAAATGAAAAAAGAAGGCGTTTGGATTGATCCTACCAGGGTTTTAAAAGAAGCTGCATAATTAACTGTTAAGATGAAAAAGGAAAGGTCAGACATCCGTTGGCTTTTTCTTATACATAATTATTCAAAATAGTACTATGTTCTGTTTGCAAACCAAAAATTTGGCGTTAGAGATTTGTTGTGTTGCAGGTTAAGGTATATGATTTACAACAAATGATTTAAAAGGTTAATGTCACAGAGAGGCGATGGATTGAATTGCTTAATATGTACATGATTTATATGAAAGATATAAAATAAAAATAGCTGACACCGGATCTATTTGGTGCCAGCTATTTTTATTTTATGTATGCTAGGATTCTTCACAATCTGTATGTTTTTTATATTTTAATTTTGTTGCCATACCGCCACGGATATGACGTTGTGCTTTATTAATTTCTAATATTTGTTTTACTTCTTTATATAACTGAGGATCTATGTATTTTAAACGTTCTGCTACGTCTTTATGAACGGTACTTTTACTAACACCAAATTTTTTAGCCGTGCTTCGGACAGTGGAGTGTGTTGTGGAAATGTATTGACCTAGTATTACACTGCGGTCCTCCACGTCATGGCTTATGCTATGGCTTGTAATCTTCCCCCTATTCACTTTCAAAACTTTTACACCCCTTTTTAAGCTACTAATTATTTGTATGCATAAATTTCAGGGGTTATACACTTTTTTATTTCGTATCATATTTATCATCTTATCTACTAAATATAGTTGCTATGAATAAAAATATATTTTTACTCATACAGATGATAAACTTTTACCATTAAAACAGACGGATTGATTGAATCAATCCGTCTGTTTTAATGGGGCTTATTTCGTGTTGGCCTTTTGTTATGTTGTAATCTTGTTGTTAAATTTTCCAATTTCATATGTACTATTTGGTAGCAGGTATCGGCGGATATTAGCAAAAGTAATGGAGCAAACTGTAATATATCTGGAATTAAAAGGAATAAAAATAATCCGAATAACGCTATTTTAAATAATAAGACAGTATTTATTTTTCCATTTACAATGCCTATTACGAATGAAATTATGAGCAAAGTTAAAACTGCTAGATAAAAATCTTGAGAATAATAGATATAACGATGATAGGCTCCGTTTGTTAAAATAAACTCTCATAGTTTTGAAGGTGTTTGTTTTCTTGAAATTGTTTTACAGAAACACATGAAACAAGTACTACTTATGAGAATTCTAATTTCCATTGTTAGTGATGACACTACCACCATAAATTTATAAAAAGTAGGGGAAGATAATCCTGAAAAAGTTTGATGTCAGATATGTTTTCCGTTTTTAAAATCTTCCTGTCAAATAAAAAGGAGGAAGAAGAGAGTTTTTGCTCATTCTCTGTATTTTTTGTAAGATGAATGGCATTTCAGTATTTTAGTTAGTATTTGTACAATCTGATAAAAAGGTGATACAAATGTATACCGTTTGTATCACCTTTTTTTACAATATTATTTTAGTGTTTAGCCTGAGACTGTTTCTCTAATTTATTTTTAGACAATAGTCGTTTCTTTGACAAAATGAATTTGTCTTTTAACTGTTGAAAGTTTATATCCACCAATTCTTTGCATGTATCTACAGAGATTAAAAGCAATAAAGGGGCAAAGCCAAAAACATAACGAGATCTTGTTTCCCAAATAAGTAAGAACAAAAATAGTCCATATATTGCAATCTTGAATAGAAGTGTACCGTTAACAATACCTTTTTTTATACCTATCAAAAGAGAAATCATAAGCAATGTTAGAATTGCTAAATGAAAACCTTGGCAGTAATAATAAAAAATATTATAGTATTTCCCGGTTGATAGCACAAATTCCCATAGCTTTGAGTTTGTTTCAGGGACTGTTTTTCCTTCTCCGAATATACAATAAGTGCCATCTCCCCATGTGTTATGGACAGCCTTATTTGTTAAATGATTGATGAAACCATTAAAACCATAGTCTGAAAGTCGCTGTTTGATTACACTTAAATCTGCAGCGGTTTTTTCTTCTATATTAGGAAACGATTGTGTATATAGAACATCGTCTGCATTATAGCCGCCGTTTCCGTTTAAGCCCATCATTATCCAATGCACATAAGACATTTGTTTTTCGTATGCTTCTTCTTCGGACACAATATGTAATTGATCAACTACAATATTATAAGAAAGAAACATAACGATAAAACTTGCTGCTATAACACCGGTATATTTTAGAGCAGTGCGTATTTTTTGACTGAGAAATAGATGAATTATGACAGCAACAAGTAAAATTACAATGGTTGCTTTTAATTTAAACCCTAGTGCAATAACGAAACCGGATCCGACCAATAATAAGTATTTTCCGATTTTCTTTTTGCTATCAATAGCACATAAATATAAATAAATTGCAATTGTAATAAAAGGAAGGGAAAAAGTGTCTGTATAATAATAAGCAACATATACATAAAATGGGGCGAAAAAGAGGCATACAATTCCTGTGAGAAGTCCTATATGCGGTCCCCATAATTTTACAGATATTAAATACATAAATATAATGCCAACAAATATGATTACTGCATTTAATATCATAATATAAATGATATCAGTACTTCCTGTTATAGCAAAAATAATTTTATAAAATATCTTGAAAATTAAAAGTATAAAAATATTATTTGGATATATAGCGAAGTAATTATCTGCAAGCTGTTCTCCGTTTAAGGGGGCGGTAGCTGCTCTATAAACTTCATCTGCATCCCAAATTAAAGATGCCTTTAGAGAAAATGAAAAATAAATTAGTAAGCTTAGTATAATAATGGCAATGCCTGCAAAAATACTGTGTATAATTTTAGGACTCCACTTTGCAACAATTTTTTTGCAAAAATAAGCAGCTCCAATACCTATTGCTAATATTGCTATACCTACTAAAATAGCTATCCAAGGTTCATCGCCGCTGTTAGTAAATATTACGCTAAAGTAAATCCACACAAAAGACAAAAAAAACAAACCCTGAAAAATTCGGCTTAAGATAGGTTTAATCATGTAATGAAGACTCCTTATCCAAAATAACTTTTGAAATAATATAACGGGGACGTTTTTTTGTTTCGTTATATATTTTTCCAATATATTCACCGATAATTCCAAGGCAAAGCATTTGGATGCCGCCAATCATCCAAATAGAGGCCACGATAGAAGTCCATCCACTGACGGTAACACCGGTATATTTCAAGCAGATAAACACAATGAGCACAATAAGGCTGATAAAGAATATAAGCGCACCTAAACATGTAATAATTCTAATTGGCTTAATGCTGAACGATGTAATTCCATCAAATGCAAATGCCAGCATTTTTTTGAGAGGATATTTTGATTCTCCAGCAAAGCGCTCATTTCTTTCATATTCAACAGTGGTAGACTTAAATCCAATAAGCGGAACAATTCCACGTAAAAACAAGTTTACTTCTTCAAATTGTGATAAAGCATCTAAAGCTTGTTTACTCATCAATCTATAATCAGCATGGTTAAATACAATATCTACACCAAGAAGTTTCATGAACTTATAGAAACCTTCTGCAGTAAACTTTTTAAAAAAAGTATCTTTTTCCCGTGAGGAACGAACACCGTATACAATTTCGTACCCTTTTTTATATTCCTCCACCATTTTTGGAATGGCATTGATATCATCTTGAAGATCTGCATCAAGAGAAATAACCATATCAGCATATTCTTTTGCTGTCATAAGCCCTGCAAGCAAAGCGTTCTGGTGCCCCTTATTTCTTGATAGGCATACACCACAAAATATCGGATTATCTTTATGAAGCTGTTCGATTATCTCCCATGTTTTATCTTTTGATCCATCATTTACAAAGAGAATTTTGCTTAATTGAGAAATGCTTTCTTTTTCAATCATGGATTTCATAATATTTAAAAGTTGAGAAGCTGTTTCATGTAGCACAGCTTCTTCGTTATAACAAGGAATCACTAAATATAATGTATTATTCATATACAAACCTTCTGCTAAATTAATATTATCTCCATTTAATCATATTTGAGGTTAAATTTCAATCTTATAACGAAAATCAAGCTATATTTCATAAAATTTGTGAATATCAAAAAATTTTTCTACATATACATATTAAGTTCGTTTGTTGCAATCAATTTATAAAAATGTTATAATGACCGGAGTATAAGGGAAGGTTTGTACTTTTTACGAAAGGTGTTAAGAAAAAATTGAGTAAATATGATTATTTAATTGTTGGTAGTGGTTTGTTTGGTGCAGTTTTTGCTCAACAAATGACTGAAAAAGGAAAATCTTGCTTAATCATTGAAAAAAGAGACCATTTGGGCGGAAACATTTACTGCAAAGAAATAGAAGGAATTACAGTACATGAATATGGGGCTCATATTTTTCATACAAGCGATAAAAAAGTTTGGAATTATGTAAATCAATTTGTAGAGTTTAATCATTATATTAATTCACCTATTGCAAATTATTATGGTGAAATTTACAATTTGCCGTTCAATATGAATACTTTTTCTAAAATGTGGGGGATTAAAACACCTGCAGAGGCAAAAGCTAAAATAGACGAACAAAGATCCCAAATTACAGGAGAACCTAAAAATTTGGAAGAACAGGCAATTAGTTTAGTAGGACAAGATATTTACCAAAAATTGATTAAAGGTTATACAGAAAAACAGTGGGGTAGGGATTGTAAAGAATTACCGGCCTTTATTATTAAACGTTTGCCGGTAAGATATACGTATGATAATAACTACTTTAATGACCGTTATCAAGGTATCCCGGAGGGTGGATATAATATCTTAATTGAGCAGTTGCTAAAAGGTTGTGAAGTTCGTTTAAATGTGGACTTTTTACAAGATAAAGAGCAGCTATCATCTTTAGCTGATAAAATTGTTTATACCGGTACGATAGATTCTTATTACAATTACCAATACGGTGCATTGGAGTATAGAAGTGTACGGTTTGAAAGTGAAGTTTTAGACGAACAGAATCATCAGGGTGTTGCGGTGGTAAACTATACAGATAGAGAAACACCATATACCCGTGTAATTGAGCATAAGCATTTTGAATTTGGCACACAACCGAAAACAGTCGTAACCAAAGAATATTCTGCAGACTGGAAATTAGGAGATGAGCCATATTACCCTGTAAATGACGAGAAAAACCAAAGAATATATGCTCAATATGCTTCTTTGGCTGAAAATGAACCAAATGTTATTTTTGGAGGCCGATTGGCAGAATATAAATATTATGATATGGATAAAGTAATTGCATCTGCATTACATGCCGCAGAAAAAGAATTAGCCGGCAAATAGCAGATACTTGCGGAGGAGTAAATTTATATGTCTGATGTGAAGATCAGTGTCATTATGCCTGTATATAAAGTTGAAAAATATATAAGAAAAGCGATTGAAAGCATTCAGAATCAAACATTAAAAGAATTTGAGTTTTTAATTATAGATGATGGCACTCCAGATAATAGCGGTAAAATTTGCGATGAATATGCCGAAAAAGATTCCAGAATACGTGTAATCCATAAAGAAAATGGCGGTGCGCCCAGTGCCAGAAATGCTGCTATGGACATTGCACAAGGTAAATATTATTATTTTATGGATTCTGATGATTGGGCTGAACCAACCATGCTGCAAGACATGTATGAGTTGGCAGAAAAACATCAGTTACAATTGGTAGTAGCTGGTTATTATATTGATACCTATTATGATGACCATAATTATATTACTACAGAATTATCCCAACCGGATCAAATATTTGGTTCGCAACAAGAATTTCGTGAACAAGCGTATCGTTTGTTTGATTTAAATTTACTTTATACACCTTGGAATAAACTTTATTCCGCAAAATATATCAATGACCATAATTTAAGATTTTCCAATACATTTTGGGATGATTTTCCTTTTAATTTAAGCGTAATACGCGATGTTGAACGAGTGGGCGTTACTTCTAAGAAATATTATCACTTTATGCGCGCAAGAGCAGAAAGTGAAACTACAAAGTATCGTAGTGATATGTATCAAAAACGTGAAGAAGAACATCAATGGATGCTAGACTTATATAAGCACTGGCAGATTAAGGACTATAAAAGCATGGAAATGATTCACCGCCGTTATATAGAACGTGTGGTAGGCTGTATTGAAAATATAACTACCCCTAATTGCACCTTATCTGCAACAGAGAAAAAGGCGGAAATTCGCAAAATTTTAAATAATCCCAATGTTACCAGAGCTTTGAGAATGGCTCAGCCTCGTTCTACGTATATGAAGTTGATGTTAAAACCTATTAAGTGGAAAAATGTTAATTTAGCTTATATGGAAGGTAAGTTTATTTCTTCTATTAAACAAAAAAATGTAAAAATGTTTGCATCTTTAAAAGCAAAACGTTAGGAGTACAAACATGAGTAAACCGTTTATTAGCGTAGTGATGCCGGTATATGGTGTAGAAGAATATTTAAATAGAGCTGCTGAAAGCATTTTGCGACAGACATTTCAGGATCTTGAATTAATTTTAGTGGATGATTGTTCTCCTGATAGATGTGGAAAAATATGCGAAGAAATCGCCAAAGGTGACAGTCGCGTTAAAGTGTTACATTTAGAAGAAAATGGTGGCTTGAGTAATGCGCGGAATCAAGGAATGACTGTGGCGGAGGGACGCTACATTTTGTTTATGGACTCCGATGATCATTTAGATACAGATGCGTTACAGTTGGCAGTGGAATCTTTACAAAAAAATCCGGCTAAACTTGTAATATGGGGATTAATAGAAGAATATTATGATAACTCTAACCAAATAGCCACAACTGTAAAAGTAAATTATCCCGAACACTTCTTTTCATCAAAAGAAGAATTAAGACCTCATATCATTCGGTTAGAAGAAAAAACATTATTGGGATACCAATGGAACAAATTATATGATTTTAACTATCTACGTGAAAAACAACTACAATATGAAAATGTTCCTTTAATAGAAGATATTTTATTTAGTATTGACTTTGTAAAAGAAATAGACTCGCTGAATATTCTGAATATAACCCCTTATCATTATCAGAAAAAAATGAATAATAGCCTGACAACAAAATTTGTCGCGGATTATTATGATTTGCATATGACTAGAATTAGCAAAATATTAGAGTTATATAAAAGTTGGGGTTTATGCACAGAAGAGGTCAAGCGAATTTTGGCTAACATTTATGTTCGATATGTTACTTCGGCTATTCAAAGAAATTGTGATAAGCGTTCAGGGATGGATGTTAAGGCGCAAAAGCAATTTATTAAAAATATATTTGGTACTTACTTATATCAGGAATTGATAGGATATGTTTCATCTAAAAGTAAAATTGTAAAAAAATTAAGCGTATGTTTGCAGGATAAAAATGTAAATTCATGCTACATGTATGGGAAGGGTATTTATTTTGTAAAAAACAAATTGCCTATTTTATTTGCCAAGCTGAAGCAGAACAGGTAGACAGGAGTGTTTTATGGATATTGTAAAAAGAGGAGTACAGTGTTTTTTTGACGGTACACCCTTTAAAATTATTTATTTTATTTTAACATTACTTTCGTTTAATAGTTTAACGGCACATACAAGTTTTTTAACAGTACTTTCGCTGGTGGTAACTGCTCTTGGCGGAATTGTTTTTATATACCGGGTTGTTTTTTTGAAAAGGTTTATAAAAACGCCTAATCTGTTATTTTTAGGGTTATTTTTAGTTAGTTTCATTGTAACTGCTTTAATAAATTGGAAATATGGCATTTTAGGAAGTGTAAAAGGTCTTGCATGGATGGGATTTCAATATGGACTTTTGTATGCTTGTGACGACACAAAAAATACAAACTTTTATAAAAGAGAGTTTCATATTTTAGCCGGTATTTTGCTGGTTTATTTAAGCATAGGTTCTATTATTAGTCATTATTTTATGATTACAGGTCAAGGTGGTAGTGTGTCTTACTCCTCAGAACCTGTATATTATGGTTTTTCATGGGGACGTCTATGGGGAATATTCACTGAGCCGAATAATGCAGCTACTGCAATGTGCATAGGTATCTTTATTGCATTTTATATTTTTAAAGTATGCCATAAAATCTGGGTTAAGATAGGGTGTTGGTGTTTAATTGCTTTATATGCATCATATATTTTGTTTTCAGACTCAAGAACAGCTTTATTATGTTTAGTGATTAGTTCTGCTCTTATTACATACCTATTAATTATCAATCCAGAGAAAAGAAATAGGAAAAAAGCTGCTACACAGATTGTTGCTATTGTGTTAGCATTACTTGTTGGCATTGGCTGTTTTTTTGGAATGCATTTTTTAAAAAAAGGTTATAATTTAGTACAAAGTAGTATCAGTTCCTCACAAAATGTGGTACCCGAAGAGGGAAAACCACAAAAGCCCAGCTTGGAAATTGGACGCGAACAAGATTTAGTTAATGACTTTAGTAATAGACGTTTTGATATTTGGGAAAGTGGTGTAGAAGTTTTTAAAACAGCACCTATTTTTGGTGTTGGTTTTAGAAATATTGTTCCAGCAGCAAAAGAAAAAGTTCCGGATACTTATATTGTCAATAATGATCAGGGCGATTTTGCGTCATTCCATAATATGTTTATCGATGTTTTAGCATCTCAAGGAATCGTAGGAATCGTTATATTTTTATCTTTTGTAATTTTAACTTTTATTTGGTTAATTCATCTATTTATGCAAAAGCTAAAAAAAGATTATATCTATTTAGTCACTTTATTTGGAATTATAATCAGTATTGGTGTTTCTGCCATTGTTTCTCCAGATGTGGTTTATGTGAATACACAACACGCTTTTATGTTTTGGACTTTTTTAGGCTATCTTATGCATTATGCCAATAAAAAAAGGCAAGAACGTAAAATGTTAAATAAGAAAAATACACACGATGCGTGTAAAGCTTCACAAGTATTAGAAGATAAGGTAGTATAATAGTATCGGAAATAAACTATAATTTTTATTATCTGTTGAAGTGTATATAGTCAAAGTCAGAGGGGTTATATATGGATAATATAAAAGTATTAGCCGGATTTATTATGGATGGTAAAGCCGGAGGTATAGATAAATATTTATTAAATTTTTTGCAACAGGTTCATAGTGAGTTTGTCAGAGTCGATTTTCTAACAAATCATATTGATAATAAGCTAAAAGAGCAACTTGAGCAATATGGTTCACATCTCTATGAAGTTGCGAATCTAAAAAGTCCAAAACAACAATATCGGCAAATTTATGATATTATCCAAAATAACAAGTATGATGTAACATACTTTAATTTATCTACGGCTATTAGCCGTATAGGACCTCAGGCAGCTTTCGATTGTAATGTGCCGATTAGAGCGATACACAGCCATTCAACTGGTAATGATTGTTTGAACCCTATAAAACGAAAGTTATTAGATTTTTTACATTATAAGTATCGAAAAGAATTATATAAAACGGCAAATAGATTTTATGCTTGCTCTCAAGATGCAGGACTATGGATGTTTCCAGAGAATATCGTAACCTCTGATAAATTTAAAGTAATTCATAATGCAATAGATACAGAAAAATTTGCTTATGATATACAGAGCAGGCAACAAATGAGAAAACAATTGAATATAGAAAAAGATAATTTTGTAATAGGACATGTAGGAAATTTTTGTTATCCGAAAAATTATCCGTTTATTCTAGATGTATTTGAAGCTGTAAGCAAAAGGAACTCTAATGCACGATTTTTATCGGTAGGTGCAGGACCGGATTTTGATTACATTCAAAATTTAGTAAAAGAAAAAAATCTGCAGGACAAAGTAACTTTTTTAGGTAAACGTACTGATGTTTATAATGTTATGCAGGCAATGGATGTGTTTTTATTTCCATCTCGTTTTGAAGGGTTGGGAATAGCATTAATAGAAGCACAGGCAACTGGACTGCCATGTGTAGTTTCTACCGGAGTTCCAAAAGAGGCTGCAGTTACTAATGCTATTGTGTTTCTGTCTTTAGATGATGCGATAGAAAAATGGGCAGATGTTGTTTGCAATTTTGAGCATTATGAGAGAAGTGACCAAACAGATGAGATTATTGCAGCTGGATATGATTTAGCTGGAGAAAAGGACACTTATATGTCGATTATTACTTAACTTTCATTTGTTTGATACTATAATAGGAGGTAACTATGCCATTAGTAAGTGTGATTGTACCTGTATATAATGTTGAAGATTTTTTAAGACAGTGTTTGGAATCTATTGTACAGCAATCTTTTCGTGATTTTGAAATTATTATAGTTGATGATGGCTCAACAGATTCAAGCAGGAGTATAGCAGAGGAATATGAAAAAAAATATTCTAATATCCGAATCATCTCTCAGGAAAACGGGGGACTGGGAGCTGCTAGAAATACAGGAATTTTAGAATCCAAAGGAGAGTATTTGCTTCTGGTAGACAGCGATGACATAATAGATAAAGATACATTGCAAGTTTTAGTAGATACAGTAAACACTACAGGTGCTGATTTGGTTGTTTTTGATCTTCTAATAGCGGATATCAATGACCGTCCTATTAACATATCAAAAGGTTGTATGCACAAAAATCCCGGCAGTACACTGTCTAAATGTCCGGAATTATTATTAGATTGGCCGTCCGCTTGTAATAAATTTTATCATCGCAAATTATTTATGGATACGGAAATACGTTTTCCGGGAAGAGTATGGTATGAAGATTTTAGAACTACACCTAAAATTTTAACATTAGCTTCCCATATTGAATATGTAAATAAACCATTTTACCATTACCTACAAAGACCTGGCTCGATTATGCACTCATCAAAAGTTGATAGAAATAAAGAAATTATAGATGCTTTTGACGATTTGCTAGATTATTTTAAAGAACATAAACTTTTTGATATGTATCATAAGGAATTAGAATATTTAGCTGTTTTGCATATCTTTATTTTTGCTTCGGTTCGTGTATTAAAAGCGGATAGAAAGCATCCTTTATTAAAAATATTTCAGTCTTATGTAAAAAACAATTTTCCTAATTATAAACAAAACCCTTATTTAAATCGTTTAAGCAAAAAAGAAACGCTTATCCTAAAAATGCTAGGCTCCGGAAGATATTTTGCTTTGGATACTTTACTAAAAATTAAGAATACTATTTGAGTAAAAAGGCAGAAACTAAAAGTTTCTGCCTTTTTACTATAATATTTTTAGAATCATTTTTTATCTAGTAGTAACAAATTATATATGGAATTTTTGAGCATAATGAATGTGTTTTTCATCATATATATTAATATTACTGTTACTTTTTGATACTTACAGCAATTTTATTTAAGAATTCACCGTTTTACCTTAATTTTTGGATATTTACTAAATTTGACATAGTTTTGCAAATTTTATATAATATTAACGGAAAAATATATGAGAAGAGGTATGAGTATGATGAAGAGTTCAGTAAAAAGGGTTGGTGCTCTTATAGCAGCAGCTGTAATGGTATGTGCTATATTTGTTGGTTGTGGTAGTTCTAAATATGATACTTCCACTCCTGATGGTGCATTGATGACACAACTAGATGCATTGAAAACAGGTGATTTTAGTCAAATAGAAGGTTATAGCAAGGAAGATCTTGAAGAAACTGGTTTTACAGAAGCACAATTAAAAGATTTGATGACAAGTTTGTTTGGTAAAAGCACATATAAAGTTGATAAGGTTGATACGATTAGTGATACAGAAGCAGATGTAACTGTTTCCGGAAAAGCAGTAGATATGGCTAAATTTATTCCTATCGTTTCAACCGAGTTCTTAGCAAAAGCAACAGAGTTTGCAACAAAGAACGATACAACTAATATGACTGCAGAAGAAGCACAAAAACAAATTATGACACTGTTTATTGATGCAGCGAAAGCTAAAAAGTCTTCTATTGAATTAAAAGATGTTACTGTTACTGTAACTATGGAAAAGAAAGATGACAAATGGGATCTCAGTACAGACAGCAGTAATATGGATAATGTAGCTGAACTATTAACTGGTAGTACAACTGATGAACTTGCTGAATATATGTATTCACTATATGGCGGAAGTCTTACTTAATGTATAACATAATATATTAAAAAAAGTCCCCTTCGGAAACGAAGGGGACTTTTTTTAATATACAATTGCTCCGTACTTTGCAGCGATGGTATCAAGCGCTTCAGGTTCAATGCAGCATTCAGAATCGATTAATAGTCGACCCTGAAAATATCGAAGAGCAGCATCTAAAACAGGCAGCGATTCAGTTCTGACCGCGATTGGCAGTCGTGACATATGTCCGTGTTCAGCCAATAAAAGTGCATCATCTATACTATTTATTTCTACCAGGGCTACGTTGGCGCGTTCATCATCCAAATCTATAAAATCGTCTCCCAGACTGACAGAGCATTCAATCGGTTCGCTGTAAGTTAGGTGGTCGCTTAAAAAGAAAGATTCGCTTTCAATTGCAGCGGCATAATCATCAATGTCTTCCGTTTCTAACTCTGAATGATAAAAATCATCCTGTCTGTTTTGAAGCATTCTTTGTAAGGCAGCAATATGTTCAGGTGTGGTACCGCAGCAGCCTCCAATAATTGTGGCTCCTGCTTCCATGAGAGATTCCATATGATAGGAAAATTCGTCAGGTGACAGATAACCGTTTCCGTTTCTGTAGTGAGACGGAAAGCCTGCATTTGGTTTTGCAATAATGGGTACTCGGGAATGCGGAGCAATATCGTTAATTAATTCCGCCATACCTTCAGGGTCGAAAGAACAGTTTAGCCCAATTGCATCTACTCCCATAGATTGCAGGGTTATCACTGCAGGCAGTAATGTTCCTCCTGTTGCAGTTTTACCGTTTTTATCTACAGTGATTGTAACAAAAACAGGTAAGTTGGTACTGCGAGCAGCTAGAACAGCAGCCCGCATATCTGCCAAAGAGGTTTGTGTTTCAATGATAAAAAAATCTACTTCTGCCTCATATAACACACGAATTTGCTCACGATATATTTCGTAAATATCATCAAAGTCAATTTCCCCGTGAGGAGGTACAAAAAGTCCTGTAGGGCATAAAGAGCCGCCTACTAAGATATTTTTAGGTTTTGCAACTTGCTTTGATAGCGCTACTAATTTACGATTCAATTCTTCAACTTTATCTTCCAAACCATAGCGTGCAAGACAAGCTCTATTTGCGCCAAAGGTGGGAGCATAAATTGCTTGTGCGCCTGCGTCAATATATTCCTTCTGTAGCTGCAGAAGGATTGATGGGTTTTGACAAATCCACTCCTCTACACATACGTTGCTTGGCATACCGCGTTCCAATAAATTGGTTCCTGTAGCACCGTCTAGCAACAAAGGTAGGTTAAATGGAAATTTCATCTTAACATTCAACGCCTTTCCAAGATGTTTCTTTTACATAGATTCAGGTGTGGAAATTTTAAACATATTTAATACATTACAAATCACGGTAGAGGTTGCAATGCACAAGGTAAGTCTTGCGTTTGTTAAATGTGGGTTGTCTCCTTTTACACGGCATGCATCATAAAATTTATGGAATAAGGTTGCCAATGTAATTACATATCTGGTAATACGTGCAGGGTCATAATCTTTTGCAGCTTCAATAATTTCGGATGTATATGCAGATAAATGACGAATCAATTCTAATTCGGCAGGTGCAGTTAATAAGCGCAATTCTTCATCTGTACATGGCTTAGGTGTAATTCCGTCTGCTGCCAGTGCTTTTAAGATACTGCAAATACGCGCACGTGCATATTGTACGTAGTAAACTGGGTTTTGAGAATCTTGTTTTACAGCAAGGTCCAGGTCAAATTCCATTTGAGAATTGGCTTCTCGCATATTAAATAGGAATCGGGCGGAATCCACAGGTACTTCATCCAACAAGTCTCCTAGTTGGATGGCTTTTCCGGTACGTTTGCTCATACGCACTACTTCTCCGTTTTGTGTTAAACGTACCAATTGCATCAAAATAACATCTAGCTTGTTGCTGTCCAGTCCCAATGCCTCCATAGCGCCTTTCATTCTGGCAACGTGGCCGTGATGGTCTGCACCCCAAATGTCAATGCACACATCAAATCCACGTTTTACAAACTTATTGCGGTGATACGCAATATCTGCTGCAAAGTAGGTAGGATTACCGTTTTGACGCACTAATACGTCGTCTTTGTCCGAACCGAATTCAGTTGCTTTATACCAAAGAGCGCCGTCTTTTTCATAAGTATATCCACGTTTTGTTAGCTCTTCAATGGTTTCCTGTAGTTCTCCATTTTTGTGAATGGTACTTTCCAGGAACCATTGGTCATAGGTAATGCCATATTTTTTCAAATCGTTTTGCATTTTTTCTATATTATGAGGCAGTGCGTATTCAATCAAAGCCTTCTGACGAATGTGGGAATCTACATGGACAAATTTATCTCCATTGATTGCCGCAAATTCAGCAGCACGGTCTTTTATATCTTCACCTTGATAACCATCTTCAGGGAACGGAACATTTTCCTCTCCTAAATACATTTGCAGATAGCGGGCTTCCAATGAATTTCCGAATTTCTCAATTTGATTTCCTGCATCGTTAACATAAAATTCTCGCCAAACGTCATAGCCGGCTGCACTCATAACAGAAGCTAAGCAGTCACCTAAAGCGCCTCCTCTTGCATTGCCCATATGCATAGGACCCGTTGGGTTGGCAGATACAAATTCAATCATTACTTTTTTATTTTGGCCAAAGTTACTGTGACCGTAGTTTTCTCCCTCGGCGATAACTTCTTTCACAACGTCAACATAGAATTGTTCATTTAGGAAGAAATTTAGAAAGCCGGGTCCTGCAATTTCACAGGATTTAAAATAAGAGTTGTTCAAACTTATATTGGAAGCGATGGCTTCCGCAATTTTACGTGGGGCTAATTTAAATGCTTTTGCAGACACCATTGCAACATTAGTTGCCCAGTCACCATGGGAACGGTCTGCCGGTACCTCAATAGTAAAATCGGGGATTGGTTCACTTGGCAGTTGTCCTGCGGTGATAGCTTTTCCAATGGCTTCTATAATTAATGTTCTTAAATTTGCAGTAGATTGTTCTACAAGTTTTGACATGGGCGGTTAAGCCTCCTTTACCGTAATGATAATTTCGTTTTCACTTGCCAGGTTCGTGTCTAAATCCAGTGTATAATTTGCCTGTAGGGAACCGCCCTGGTCATTTAAATCAATTTTTATTAAATTTGTAAACACACCAAGCATAATACTTCCAAATTGTGTTCCATACTGGCATAAGTGACGTTTTCCTTCTTCCAGTATTAAATTAGTGCGGTTTGTATTGTTACGCATAAGCGTAATTGCATGATTAGGTGTAATTTTTAATGTTGATGTTTGCGTGGGCTGACCGGTTTCTTGGTCATATTCTTGATAAATGATATACCGGTTACCGCCTTTTTCAGCATAAGTTCCCATTGTAGTTAAACAAATTTCATCTGTTTCTCCGTTAATGGTTTGCCTATTACAGATGGTAATTACATGATTTTCTTCCATATATATAACTTCATTCTTCCTTTTTATTTTACATGCTGTGATTGAGAAAATGCCTCAATATCAATAAATTCTACTGTTTGTTCTATATTTTGTTGTAAAAAGATGTTGGCAGATTCTGTGAATCCGTCGGTACTGTCGCTGACATAAAATGTGCAGGAGCCCTTGCGGCTGCGATTGGTAAGTAACCCGTGTTCTTCTAGTAAATCTGCTGCATGAACCGCAGTTTCTTTTCCGCTGTCCACTAAAAATACATTTTTTCCTATGACCTTTTCAATGGCGTGATATAGAATTGGATAATGCGTACATCCTAGAATTAGGGTATCAATATCCGCTTCCATAAAAGGCTGTAAATAGTGTTTAATGACAGATAGAACAATTTCACTGTCAGGAGAAGTAAAGCCATTTTCAACCAAAGGAACAAATAGAGGACAGTCTTGAGCAAATACTTGAATATCGGGGTTGATTTCTAAAATTGCTTTTTGGTAAGCACCGCTTTTAATAGTGGCGGTGGTACCAATAATACCAATCCGTTTCTTATGTGTGGCTAAACAAGCGGCTAAAGCGGTGGGGTTTAGTACTCCGGTAAAAGGGAGTGAGAGGGCTTCTCCAATATGACCTGCCACAGAACTGACTGTGCCACAGGCGGCAATAATCATTTTTACATTTTTGGACTGTAGGAATGCCATGTCTTGTTTTGCGTATTTCATTATAGTTTCTTTGCTTCGTGTACCATAAGGCACACGTCCGGTATCTCCAAAGTATATGATGTCTTCTTGTGGAAGAATGCTCAGAATTTCTTTTACGGCAGTTAATCCTCCAAGTCCGGAATCGAAAATGCCAATTGGTCTGTTATCCATGTTGAATCTCAATCCTTACTTTTTTAGCTAAAACAATATAATTGTATATTATTTATCAAATGCAAATTGGATAATATGGTCCAATAGGTGGCCATAGTCAACACCGCAGGCTTTCCAAAGCATGGAGTACATGCTGATGGAAGTAAAGCCGGGTAACGTGTTGATTTCGTTGAGCAGAATTGCGTTGTCACAGTCACGAACGAAAAAGTCTACGCGTGACAAACCGCTACAGCCAAGCGCACGGTATGCTTTTGCTGCTATATTACAAATTTCTGCAGAAAGTTCGTCATCTAGTGGAGCAGGAATATAAATCTTTGAAGTTCCGTTTTTATACTTGTCTTCGTAGTCATAAAATTCTGCAGACGGTGCTATTTCACCAACAACAGATACTTTGGGAATGTCGTTGCCCATAACAGCGCATTCCACTTCTTTTCCCACGATACATTCTTCAATTACAATCTTTTTATCTTCTTTGGCTGCAATTGCTACGGCTTTGTCTAGTTCAGCAGCATTTTTTGCCTTGCTGACACCAACGGAAGATCCTGCGTTTGCCGGTTTTACAAATACCGGATAGCCTCCCAAATCAGTCATAATGTCTTCTTTTACTTGTTCCTTGACATTCTCATAGTCAGAAGCATAAAACCACATAAAATTCGCTTGGTCAATTCCTGCAGCTTCCAAAAGAATATTGGTGACTGCTTTATCCATACATACAGCAGATGCAAGGGTATCGCATCCAACAAAAGGGATGCCGCTTAGTTGGAATAAGCCTTGAATGGTACCGTCTTCACCATTTTTTCCGTGAAGCACGGGAAAAATAACATCAATACGGATTGCAGAAAAGCCATATTCGGTTTCCATTACAATTCCATGGATTCCTCTATCCGGCGATAAAAATGCAGTACGGTTTTCAGAATGTTGCTCCCAAGTACCATTTTCAATTTCATCCACATCACCGTTAAATAAAAGCCAATGGTCTTCTTTGGTAATACCGAGCATAATAATTTCGTATTTATCTTTTGGAATGTTACGAATAACAGATGATGCGGAAAGAAGAGAAACTTCATGTTCAGAGGAACAGCCTCCAAAAATGACAGCAACTGTTGTTTTAGACATAATAGATACCCCCGTGCTTTTGTTTCAATAAGAACTGATTTACATACTTATTATATATAATAATTTAATCTATATCATACCATATTTGCAGAGTTAGTTTCAAGATATAAGCCACCTTCCTCTTATTTCATATGAAATAAGAGGAAGGTGGCTAAAAGTGCGTATTAAAATTTTGATACATAAACTAGACTTTTTATATTGCTTATGATAATATTTCCAAAAAGCTTACATATGTTATTTTTACAGTGTTTAAATAACAAATTGCTAAATATTTATTGATTTTTTATGATTTAATACCTATATATTTTTGTACTCCCATTCTATCTCTCATTATAAAAAGTAAAAAGACCGTGTGGTTGTTTTTGGTTTTATGCTTTATAAATACTGCACTACTGCCTCTATTTACAAGATTTGTTGGTCCAATCTATTTGAATTTTCCAATAGCGAATATATGTCCTTCTGGGATGGTTGCTTGCCAATACAGATATGCCGAAAAAGATTAGATAGCTTTTATACGGAGTGCCCTTGCAGGTATTGTGGGAATGGTTGTGGGCACTTATTTTATCAGTAAACCGTTGCAAGCCTGGGATGTTCAATTTATGGATTATAATTCTATTTGTTGCTATTTGATAGCGGCAGGAGTTTTTGTGCTGGTAAAATCAATGAATTGGTCATTTTTAGACAAGCCGGTATTATCAAAAATAGTTTTAAATATCGCCGGTGTATGTTTTGGAATTTATTTAGTGCAAATGATAGTATTTTATTATGTAGAAAAATGGTTGCCAATGAAGCCGGTGGTTATGATGACTGCTGGATGCTTACTTGTGTATACCATTTGTTTGTTAATAGTAGTGGTAGTAAGAAAAATACCGGTACTGCGGAAGATATTTCCTTAATCGTCTGATAACTAGGTGTCTTCAGGTGCCTTTCGTTTTGTTTTTCTTTATATGAATTTTTGAAAGAGAGCGCAAGGATGCTATAGAAATTCCTTGCATTACTGTTGCATAAAGACTAAAAATGTAGTATAATTTTCAGTAAATATTTTAAAGTTGTAAGTACTATTTTCATTTTGATATAAATAAAACGGAATGCTACAACGCAAAACGAGCAGGAGTGATTTTTTTGATGCAAGAGGCCTTTGACCTTATCGTAGAAAAAACTGCGGATGCCTTAAAAAAGCAGGGGTTTGAACAGTCTAAAGACTTTGAGGATGATTTAGGACCGGCAGTATTATTTTCAAATAAAGATGCAGCGTATAGTATTGTATTTAAAACAAATGACAATATGTTTGAACTGCGCAGTACAAACATGACAGATGATGGTCCAAACAGCAGTTGGAAGTCTGTATCTAACTGGATTTTTGATCCGGAACAGGATACTTTGCGTGAAGCAGAGGCAATTGCTACAGATTTTATTGAAACTATAGAAGGGCCAAGCCGTTTAGAGGAAATAAGAAAAGCGCAAAGACAGGCGTTTAAAGATGATGATAATAATCCCGGCCCACTGTTCTTTTTTAAACGGTTGGTTAATATATTCCCTGAACTAAAAGAGCAAATTAATGAGGAGCGTACTTCTTATGTAGGATTTCGTTCCGTGACATTTGCAAAAGAATTTGTGGTACCAAAAATAGAAAATTTGGCTATAAAGAAAAAAGAGTCTGCTGCATTTAGAAAAATGTGCGAATTACTAAACGAGTTTTATAAAAATGGCGATTTGGACGTTCGTTCCATTATTACCATGGTAATTCTAAACGGACTGAGTGATACAGCGGTACAGAATATTATGGAACAAGCAGACCCTATGTTGAAAAAAGGATATAAATACGGTGTGAAATGGAAAGGGAAGAAAGCAAAGCCAGAACGTGAAAAATTAAAAGATAAATATGGCTCAAGGTCATCTTCTGAGAAACCGCAAAGACTGTAATATTTGAAAAGCAATGGTATTGCTATCTGAAAAGAGAGTACAACCATTGCTTTTTGCTACTTTTGAGAGATTTTGAAAAAATTGTATAAAAGGCTTGACCTATACAATTGTTTATGTTAGTATATTAATACCTCGCATTAGGGGTTATTTTTTTGTGCCCTTTTTTTTGAGGGAGGCCATGGGCAGTTCGCTTATGAATTAGCCTAAATTTTTTCCGTGCAACGGGAGGTGCCGTCATGAGAGTGAAAATCACATTAGCTTGCACAGAGTGCAAACAAAGAAACTACAACACAATGAAGAACAAAAAGAACAATCCGGACAGACTTGAAATGAACAAGTACTGCAGATTCTGTAGAAAGCACGTGCTTCACAGAGAGACCAAATAGGTCGGAGGAACATTAATTATGGCTGAGACGAAACCAAATGTGTTTGTCAGGTTTGGAAAAGGTATTGCTAGATTCTTCCGCGATGGCAAGGCTGAGGTTAAAAAAGTTGTTTGGCCAAAGCCATCAACCGTATTCAAGAATGCTGGTATTGTTCTTTTAATTATCGTCGTTCTTGGTGCGTTTATCTTCGGTCTTGATACATTATTGATGTATCTGTTAGGGCTTATTATGAACATTGCCCACTAGATCTTGGACGGAGGATGGTACAATGCCTGAAGAAGCAAAATGGTATGTTGTTCATACTTATTCTGGGTATGAAAACAAGGTTGCCTCAAACCTAGAAAAAACGGTGGAAAATCGCCATATTCAAGACTTAATCCAAGAAATTCGCGTACCGACCGAAATTGTTACCGAAATTAAAGATAACAAGAAACGTGAAGTGGAACGCAAAATTTTCCCCGGTTATGTACTTGTAAAAATGGTTTTAACAGATGAGTCTTGGTACGTAGTACGCAATATTCGCGGATGTACAGGATTTGTTGGTCCATCTTCAAAGCCAATTCCGCTTTCCGACGAGGAAATTGCCAGACTTGGCGTTGAAAAGAAAGAGGTTGAGGTTTCCTACGGCGTTGGCGATACTGTTAACATTATTGATGGTCCACTTGATGGATTTACCGGTATTGTTGAAGAAATTGACGTCGAGAAAAACTGTGTCCGCGTAACAGTATCTATGTTCGGACGCGAAACACCGGTTGAGCTTGAGTTAGACCAAGCAGAAGCGGTAGAATAATTTTATTTTGGTAATCAGCGGGCAACCGCTCATTATGTATGGGGAATATACCCCAGGGGAAACGATATGTTTTCCTAAGTGGGAGGAACAGACAAAATAAATACTGTTCCGCCATTTACCACGAATTTTGGAGGTGCAAAGAAATGGCTCAAAAGGTAGCGGGCTTTATTAAGCTACAGATACCTGCCGGCAAGGCAACACCGGCACCACCAGTTGGTCCAGCTCTTGGTCAACACGGTGTAAATATTATGTCTTTTACAAAGGAATTTAACGAGCGTACAAAAAATGATGCAGGTATGATTATTCCTGTTGTTATTACTGTTTATGCAGACCGTTCATTTACCTTTGTTACCAAAACTCCACCAGCTGCAGTTTTAATTAAAAAAGCTTGTAGCATTGAGAAGGGTTCTGGTGAACCAAACAAGAACAAAGTTTCAAAAATTACTCGTGAGCAATTACAAAAAATTGCTGAGACAAAAATGAAAGACTTAAACGCAGCTAACATTGAGACAGCTATCAGCATGATTGCTGGTACTGCTCGTAGCATGGGCGTAGAAGTTGTAGATTAATCACCCGGGTGGGAGGAACACCGTAAAATCCGATTTTACCACTCAATAGGGAGGAAAAGCAATGAAACACGGTAAAAAATACGTTGATGGCGCTAAGCTAATCGATCGTACTAAACTTTATGATACTACTGAAGCGCTTGAACTTTGCGTAAAAACAGGTTCCGCTAAATTTGATGAATCCGTTGAGGTTCACGTTAAATTAGGTGTTGACAGCCGTCACGCAGACCAACAGGTTCGCGGTGCGATTGTATTGCCAAACGGTACAGGTAAATCTGTTCGTGTTGTAGCAATCTGCAAAGGCGAAAATGAAAAAGCTGCTCAGGCTGCAGGTGCTGAATATGTTGGCGCAGAAGATCTTGTACAAAAGATTCAAAATGAGGGTTGGGTAGACTTTGACGTTCTAATTACAACTCCTGATATGATGGGTCTTGTAGGTCGTTTGGGTAAAGTGCTTGGTCCTAGAGGCCTAATGCCAAACCCAAAAGCAGGCACAGTTACACCTGATATTGGTAAAGCTGTTACAGAAGCAAAAGCAGGTAAAATTGAATACCGTTTGGATAAAACAAACATTATTCACTGCGTAATCGGCAAAGTTTCTTTCGGTGCTGAAAAACTTCAAGCAAACTTCGATGCTTTGCTAGAAGCTATTATTAAAGCAAAACCTGCTGCTGCTAAGGGTCAATACATCAAATCTTGTGTTGTTGCTTCGACAATGGGTCCTGGTGTTAAAATTAACCCAAGCAAATTTGCTCAATAAGATAAAAGTTGACAGTCTGTAAGGACTGTGTTATTATACTCTATAGCTGTACTTTATCCAAAGACAGCGGGTGCTTATGCGTAACAGAGTTTTTATTGCTCTACCCGCCGAGGAAAAAGCACAATATACATTTGTATCCTTATATTTATGTGTATTTGCCTTTCCTGCCTTTATAAAGTAGGAAAGGCTTTTTGTGTTATGGATAATGGACTGCATCTCATATTGCGGAGGTGAATACATTGCCAAGTGAAAAAATTCTTGAACAAAAGAAACAAGCAGTTGCTGAGTTAAGTGCTCACTTAAAAGAGAGCTGTGTTGGTGTTATTGTTAACTATAGCGGCATTAATGTTGCTGATGACACTAAGCTTCGTAAAGAACTGCGTGAAGCTGGCGACACATATGTTGTTGTTAAAAACACATTGTTGTCTCGTGCTTTGAAAGATGCTGGAATTGAAGGTCTTGATTCTGTACTGGAAGGCACTACTGCTATTGCGTACAACAAAGAAGACTATGTTTCCGCAGCTAAAATCCTCTCCAAATATGCAGAGGATCACAAGAATTTTACAATCAAAGCAGGTTTTATCGATGGCAGCGTTGTAGATGTAAATGCTGTTAAAGAACTAGGAAACCTACCTTCTAAAGAAGTTTTGGTTGCAAAAGCATTGGGTGGCTTAAACGCACCTATTTCCGGCTTTGCTACTGTGCTTAACGGTACATTGAAAGGCCTTGTTGTTGCATTAAATGCAATTGCAGAAAAACAAAGCGCATAAGCGTAATAAATGAAAAATGATTTAATGATATTATTGGAGGTACTACCATGTCTGAGAAAGTTACACAATTGATTGAAGATGTTAAAGCTCTTACTGTTCTTGAGCTATCCGAGCTAGTAAAAGCTCTTGAAGAAGAATTCGGCGTTTCCGCTGCTGCTCCTGTAGCAGTTGCTGCTGCTCCTGTAGCAGGCGGTGCAGCTCCAGCAGGCGAAGAGAAAACAGAGTTTGATGTTGTTTTGAAAGCAGCTGGCGCAAACAAAATCAACGTTATTAAAGTTGTTAGAGAAGTTACAGGTCTTGGCCTAAAAGAAGCAAAAGAGCTTGTTGACGGTGCACCAAAAGCTGTTAAAGAAGGCGTTTCCAAAGATGACGCTGATGCAATGGCAGCTAAACTAAAAGAAGCTGGCGCAGAAGTAGAAGTAAAATAATTTTACTTACTGATAAAAAAGAAGGTTGGTTGATTCCAGCCTTCTTTTTTATTTTTAAATATTTTCATATACTTATTTTTTGCTTCAGTCAAATTATTATTTACTGAATTTATTGCAGTAAAAAAGAGAAGATACTATGTATCTTCTCTTTTTATTTTATTATACATCTTTTACTATCGTAATACTACTTCCGCCATTTTTAGAGGGATGTACCTGAATTTGGGTTGCAATACGATTTTTTAATTCACTAACATGAGAAATAATTCCTACGGTGCGTCCCATTTTTTGAATTTGTGATAATGCTTTCATAGCAGTATCTAAAGTATCTTGGTCCAGTGAGCCAAATCCTTCATCAATAAAGATAGAATCCAAACGGACACTTCCAGAATAAGATTGTACTACATCGGATAGACCAAATGCCAAGGACAAGGAGGCAAGAAATTGTTCTCCGCCCGAAAGAGTCTCTATAGATCTGGGAGCTCCTGTAAAGCCGTCCAATACCTCTAAATCCAAACCGCTTTTTGCATTTCCTCCAATAGAACCTTCTAAGCGTCTTAAACTATAGCGACCACGGCTGAGAAGAGAAAAAAATTCGTTAGCATAAGTTAATATATCATCCAGCATAATCCCAAGTATAAATTGCTGTAATGGAATTTTTTTTGAATTACCACCTGATAATAATTGATGTAGACGGCTTGCCTGTTCATATTGGGCTTCTGTTTCTTTGCTGTTACTGGTAATCTTTTGTAGCTGTGAAAGTGCTTTTTTTGTGTTTTCCAGTTGCTGCGTTTGAGCGCCAATTTTCAGAGATAGCGCATCATGCTGCTGTTGTAATTGTATATAGTCTGTTTCCAAAGGGACAATGTTAGGTTCAGCTTGTCCCTGCAATTGTATGGTTAGTTGATGCAGCTGTTGCAGAATTGTTTGCACCTGTGTGGTGTAGTCTTGAATCGTATGTTCTAATTCCTGTCTCTCTTGCACAGAGATGCGCAGAGGCTCTAAATCGGAATTTATATTGATATTTAGCATGTTTTCAACAGTTTCCAGTTGTTTTGTGAATATTTGTTTGCTTTTCTCCTCGGCGTCTATGGCTTCGGCTTGAACAGAAGCTGCATGTTCCAAGTTTGCTTTTTCTACAGCTATTTTGGAACACGCTTCCATCCATTTTGTATCCCAAAGGCTAGTATTTTCCTTTAGTCGTTTTAATGTACACTGTATATTGTTCCATTCTTTTTTTGCATTTATGATACCATTTGGAAGTTGTATGGAGTTGTTTAATTCTTTGATAGAAGCTTCAATGACTGCCAATTGTTGATGATGAAACGCAATTTCTTCTCTTTTCTGTTCATATGTTTCTTTTAAACGGGATTGTTCATCTGATAATGTCTGCAAACGTTCTTCTGATTTCTTACGTGTTGCAATCAATGCTTCCGATTTCTGTATTTGCTCTTTTTGTTTCATTATTTGTATTTGTAACTGTTCATAATCAGTAGGAATTTTCTGGCATGCATCTGAGGCGGCTTTCAATTGACTTATTTTCTCGTCTAGTACAGCTTGTGCATGGCTGAAAGTTTGCAAATATTGTTGATAGTCTGTTTGTAATTGCTCTAATTCTGCTCTGAAAGCAGAAAGTTGTGCAGTATCTGTTTGTTCTAAACTGTTTTGTAGAGCAGGTGCAGGGTGATGAAGGGAGCCGCATACAGGACATGGCTTATTTTCCTGTAACTCCTGTGCCATTGCCAAGGCTGTTTGCTCCAAAACAGCTGTTTGTATGTGTGATATTTGCTCTTGTTTTTGGGAAATAATATGTTCTTTTTCTTGTTTGATTGCAAAAGAAGAGTCAAATATTTGTTTTGCTTTTTCATGTTCTGTTTTGATTTGAGACCATGTGAGATATTGCTGTTCATACGTTTGAAAGATAAGCAGTTGTTCTTTATATTCGGGTAATTTCTGATATTCCGTGTCGATGGATTGCAGATATAGAGTTCCTTTTTGCATTCGTTCTTCTATCTGGGTTATTTGTAGTTGTATTTGAGATTGCTCTGCATCCTTTTTTTCGATTATTTCTTGCATTTCTTTTTGTTGAATGTTCAGAGCATCAATTCGATTGAGTGTTTGTATGCTTCGTTCCAAATCGGGAAGGATTTTTTCCATCTGAACAATTTGTTCTTTTTGATTTAAGATGTTTTCTTGCTGGTCTTCCAGTTGCTTTTGACATAGTTGTGCTTGCTGAAATACTTGCTGCGCAGTTTGATAGGAAGCTTGTTTTTCTATGGATGATTTTTTAGAAGTTTGATAATTTTGCCAATATGGATATATTTGTTCAATTTGTTTTGCGGAAGAAAGAAGTTTCTTTTTTTCTTCTATAGCCGGAGCGTAATCTTGCAGATTAATTTGTTTCCGTTCCAGTTCTTTTTTCTGTATCATTTTTTGTTGTAATTCTTTTGCTTGATTTAGTTGTTCTAAAGCATGTGCTACTGTTTTTTGCAGTTGTTTCAATTCCGTTTGGGATGTAAGCAAGGCAGCGTTGTTCCGGATACATTTTTCTTCCAATGCTTCCACAGTTTCTACTTCTTCGCGCTCTAATAAAGCGTTTTTTGTGGCATATAGTTCGCCCACCTCTTTCGAGAGTGTGTTGGCATGTTGTTTCATTTTATCTGTAATTTGCGACCATATCTGTGTGGCAAACAGTGTTTGCAAAATTTCTGCTTTACCGTTGGAATTGGCACGGAGTAGTTTTAGAAAATCACCTTGCGGCAATACAATCACTTGGGAAAATTGTTCGCAGGTTAGTCCAAGCAGACGCTGTGCGTAGTCACGCACTTTGGTTTCACTTCCGCTGACCAGCAGTTCCCATTGTGCGTTTTTATCGGTAGGTAAACCGTCAGTGAGGCGATAACAAATATGTTCTTCTCTGATATCCCGTCTACCGCTTCCTCTTACATAATATACAGACTGTGAACGATAAAAGCGGTAGACTTCACTGCCTAACTGAAAGGAGAAATCAACAGAGGTACTCAAAGAATCCTCTGCAGCCGTGCTGCGCATACTGGACCAACTGCGGCGACCTCCTGTTGCTTTGCAATATAGAGCAAAGCACATAGCGTCCAGAATGGTTGTTTTTCCGCCGCCTGTGGCACCTGTAATTAAGAAGATTGGATTTTCTCCCAATGAAGAAAAATCAATGGTTGCAGATTGAATATAAGAGCCGAATCCTTGCATGGTAATGGAAATGGGTTTCATAACAAAAATGAACCTCCCTTCTGAATGGTATTATTGTTACATTTTCTATATTATGAATTGGCCTGATTCTCTTTTAATTCGCTGAAAAGTCTTTGAAATAGAACTTCATCTTCTTTGGTAGGTTCTGTACCGCAAATTTGTTGCAAGAACTGTGAAAATACGGTCATTTCATTGATGGTGCGGTTTTGTATCGTTTGGCGCAATGTTTTTTGTTCCCCGGATAATTCTGTGTGAAGCCAATTACAATGTACGGAAAGTACATTAGGAAAATAAGGGCGAAGTTGTTCCAATGGCATATAAACGGGGGTATTATTGGTAAGTTCTACGGCTAAATAGTCCTCAGAGGGAGCTGTTTTACCAAGAGCAATCAACTCCTCTAATGTTCCTGTTACCGTGCGCATATCGCGTAAGGCTGGAATAGGAAGCAGAGTTGTGGTATTGCTCTGTTTTGTAATATCTAACAGTGTGAGTGATTTTTTGTGACGTTCTTCATCAAAGGAATACTTTAAAGGCGAACCGGAATAACGTGCGCACTCACCTACTCGTTGTGGACCATGCAGATGTCCCAGAGCAGTATAATCAAAACTTTGGAACAAAGAAGGTGGAACTTCTCCGCTTCCACCTACATAAATAGCACTTTCAGAATCACATGTTTGGCTTCCGGCAGCAAAACAATGACCTACTAAGATGTTAATTGCAGTTTGGTCCATATTATCTTGTATGGCAGAAATGACTGCTTGATATGCCATAGGAAATCCTTGAATAGATTCATCCTGAAAATATTGACGTACGGTAGCAGGTTCTATGTAAGGTAGTAAATACAGATGTAATGTTTCATTGTCTTTTGTGAATACAACAGGGGAAAATACATCTTCTAATTTGGTAGCAATGTAAATACCGCTACTGCGCAGCATAGAGGATCCCACTGCAATACGATCAGCACCATCATGATTACCGGAAATAACAGCAAAGGGGATTTGGAGCCGGCTCATTTCGGTTAGAACTTCGTCAAACATACGAATAGCTTCTACAGGTGCAATTTGTCTGTCAAAAATATCTCCTGCTAATATTACACAATCGGGTTGCTCTTTTTGCACAGTGGGAAGAAATATTTCTTTGATAAAGTGTGCCTGGTCTTGAAGTAGAGAGCGTCCATAAATCATTTTTCCAAGATGCCAGTCAGAGGTATGGAGAATCTTCAAGATAGTAAACTCCTTTCTGTCATTTTTTTCTGCGAGTTCCTCGTTTGGAGGATGAAGAATTTGGAGAGTCCGGTGTTATAATTTGCTCAAATACCGCAATGTGACGGTTACTCATAGTACGGTCAACGTGTTGTGCACCAAAAAACCATTGTTTGTATGTTACTTGTACGAGTATTTCTTCGAAAAAGGATTGCAAGGCAGAACGATGGATATCTTGTCTTGTGCCGAATACCACATGGTTTGGACATGGTTCATGAGTAATAATGTAGTCTACTGTTAACTGATGATCAAATAAATGTTTTGCTCCGGATATCATTTCTTCACGGGTTGGCATTTCTTGCGGCCACCATCTGCCTGTTTCCATATAGACTTCTTTTTCCTCTGTTTCTCCGCCGCCAAAGGCGAAAATGCTGTGCCCGTCTATTTCGAATATCTCTCCGCGCTTTAGGTGAAGAATATTTGGACGTATTTCGTGTACGGTTCCTTGATTCCATTGTTTGGTAGGATAGGTATTTAGTAAATCAAAATTTTCATGGGTACCATCCACAAATAAGATAGTATATGGTTTTTGACTTAGTTTTTCCAATTGTTTTTCTTCTTTTTTTCCGCCGTTCCAGATAAATCCAAAGTCACCGCAAATAATAAGATAGTCTTCAGAAGTGAATTTTTTGGTCTGTTCTGTTTCAAAACGTTTGATATCTCCATGCGTATTTCCGGTAATATAAATCACACAGACCCTCCTTATCCTGAAATTTGTTCCAATTTGTTAATAATCTGAAAAATCCCTTTTCATTTAGAAACGGAACTGGTATACTTAAATTTAGATGAATTTCGACATGTTTTTTATTCAATTTGATTATAATCATCATATCATAACGGAGGCAAAATTTCCATGAAAAAAAAGATAGTTCCATGCATCGCATTTCTGTTTGTTGTTTTCATGATGATACCTGCATTATCTGCTTCAGCTGCGGTATTTAATATTGATTTTGAAACAAAATCCAAAGGCATTTATATGGCTAACCTAGACACAGATACTGTAGTATATGAAAAGGATGCGGATTTAAGGTTAGAACCGGCCTCTTGCACTAAAATTATGACATATGTTGTGGCAGTAGAGCACATTAATGATTTAGAAGGTACGAAAATTACGGTTAGTGACTATATTGAGCCGACATTAACAGGAACAGGAAGTTCCATGGCGGGTGTTATTACAGGTGAGGAGTTAACGGCACTGCAGTTGCTGAGTTTGATGATGGTGCCTTCAGGTAATGATGCTTCTTTAGTACTTGCAGAGTATGTGGGCGGATTGGAAACAGGTGCGACGGGAGAAGAGGCTGTCAAGAATTTTGTACAAATGATGAATGATAAGGCGGCAGAACTTGGTTTAAGCAATACACATTTTAATAATCCTCACGGATTACACGATGATGAACATTACACCACTGCTTCTGATTTATATCAAATTACAAAATATGCATTAACATTGCCTCATTTTTCAGATATTACCTCTCAAACATTTTATACGTTACCTGCTACAAATAAAAGCGCAAAATCAAGAACAGTATATACTACCAATAAGATGATTTCAGAAAATACAGCGGATAATCCATATTATTACCAATATGCAAAAGGGATTAAAACCGGATCTCATGACCAAGCTGGTTATTGTTTGGTTTCCAGCGCAGTATACGATGGTTATACATATATATGTGTAACACTGGGTGCTCCTTCTTTAGATGCCAATGGCAACGAAATGGAAGAACGCGGAGAGATGATAGACTCCAAAAATTTATATCGTTGGGCGTTTACCACTTTAGAGCAGAAGGATATCATAAAAAGTACCGATATGATTGCGGAAGTGAAAATAGATTATGTTTGGAATCAAGACAGGCTGTTGTTGTCTCCTGAAAAAGATTTTTCTACTATTTTACCGTCCGATGTGGATCCCAGCAGTGTAATGGTTACTACACATTTACCTGAAAAGGTAGAGGCTCCTGTAAAAAAAGGGGATGTTATTGGCACCGCTACGCTAAGCTATGCAAATCAGGAATTGACTACCATTAATTTAGTAGCAGCCGAATCTATGGAAAAAAGTGAATTGCTGCAAATAGGAAGTGTAATGAAAGATATCTTTAGCTCTCTTTGGTTTATTATCATTGCAAGCGTTATAGGTGTTCTTCTGATTGTTTATATCACACTTACGTTACTTTATAAAAATAAAAAGAAAAAGATGCGTAAAGTAAAGAAATATAGAAAGATGTAAGAACGTTTGTCTATTGACAGTTGTGTAAAAATCTTATAGAATAAACGTTGCGAGCAGACTGAACAGTCGCGGGTATCACTCGAAAGGGGATATCTGAGGAAAGTCCGAGCTCCACAGGGCAGAATAACGGCTAACGGCCGCCGGGGGCGACCCTAGGGATAGTGCAACAGAGAGATACCGCCCGGTTTTACCGTGGTAAGGATGGAAAGGCGAGGTAAGAGCTCACCAGCGTGTAGGAGACTACACGGCTATGTAAACCCTATTCGGAGCAACACCGCAGAGAAACACATAGCGCTTGCCCGGCGCGTTTCGAGAAGGTGGCATGAGCCGTGGTGGCAACACCCGGCCAAGATAGATGACTGTTCACGACAGAACTCGGCTTATAGGTCTGGTCGCAATAAAACACGCTTCCCAACTGGGAAGCGTGTTTTATTTTTATATTGTTTTTCTTTAATAAAATACTACAAATAGAGAGAAGGAAAGAGTTTATTTATAGGACGTTGGTTCAATTTAAGAGGCTATTTTATGTTATGAGATATTCATCTGTTATGACTTTAGAAGTATTAATTTTAAAGAGGAAATAAAAAAGGACGTACAATATTACGTCCTTTTTATAGAATATTATAATGTGTTTATAAATAGGAAAAAGCCAATTATCATATGATAATTGGCTTTTTCCGAGCATTTAGTTGCTCGTCACCCTATCGAACAACCGGCTGCAAATTCCAAGAAGATATTATTCTTCGTCTTTTTTAACTGGAGTACGATCGAATGTTGTCACAGGAGCAAATTTTTCCTCAAGTGGATCGATTGTAATTTGTAAGAATTCTTGGTAAGATGTCTCAACAAGGTTGAAGTCAGAGCGATCAAGACCAGCAATTTCTTCTTCTTTATGAGCACGTAGGCCGATTGTGTATTTCAATACGAAGAATACGATTGTCATAACAGCAGCGCCCCATGCTAGGATAGCAGCTACGCCTAGGCATTGGATGCCAAAGCCGTACCAACCATGACCGTAGAATACGCCCATTTCAGTAGAGAATAGACCGGTTAAAATAGCACCAGTTGCACCGCAGAAGCAGTGTAGACCAACAGCACCGATTGGATCGTCAACTTTGAATACTTTGTCAACCAATTCAATACCAAATACCATTACGAAAGCTGCAACGATACCAATGCAGAATGCGCCCCAAGGCTCAATTTGGTCACAACCAGCAGTAATTGCTACTAGACCAGCTAAAGGTGCGTTCAACATCATAGAAACACTTGGTTTTCTATATTTAATCCAAGTAATAGCTAGAACTGCGATTGTGGAAGCTGCAGCTGCAATGTTAGAGGATAGGAATACATTAGATGCAGTTACCATAGTGTCAGAATCTGCAACGATGGTGGAGCAAGCATTAAATGCAAACCAACCGAACCATAGAATAAATGTACCCATACCTGCTAATGTGAGAGAGTGAGCTGGCATTTCTCTTGGTTTTTTGTTTTTGTCGTATTTTCCAATACGTGGTCCAACAATAGCAGCACCAACAAGTGCAATAATACCGCCAAGACCGTGAACAGAAGAGGAACCCGCAAAATCGTGGAAGCCCAATTGGTTAAGCCAACCATGTTCACTCCAAGCCCAGTGACCAACAACAGGGTATACAAAACCACTGATGATAGTACTATAGATAAGGAATGCTTTAAAGTTAACTCTTTCTAACATAGCGCCGGAAACAACTGCAGCAGTTGTAGCACAGATAGCGCCGTGGAACATAACGTTTGCATAGCTAGGAATAGATGGGTTTAGCTCTGGATAGCTGTTCATAGCTACAAAGTTAAAGTCTCCAATAAATGGGTTACTGTCACCAAACATAATACCATAGCCAAATGCCCAGAATACAAGGGAAGCAATGGCAAAGTCTAGAATGTTATCAATCCAAGCTGTGCTTGAGTTTTTCACTCTAGAGAAACCAGTTTCTAGCAATGCGAAACCAGTATGCATAAAGAAAATGAACATAGTTCCGAATAGAACCCACATGGTATCTATTGCTGAAATTTCCATAGTTTTCTACCTCCAAACAAAATTGTGTAATGCATTTTTGTTTATACATATGTTTGCACATATGTAGTCGCAAAAACAAAACGATTACTTTACGCTAAATAATAGTCTGCCATAGGATGGAAACGGCCAATATTTATCGCCCACCATACCTTCAAGTCTGTCTGCAATGGAGCGAGTGGCTTCCATTTGCATGAAAACAGCATTTCTGTAAGCGTATGCTGCGTCCTTCACATCGGTAATCTTTTCGGCCATTTCTACATTCTCTTCCAGCTTTTTGCAATTCTGGAACAAAGCATAGGAAAGGTCGGAAAGGTCTTTTAATAGGGATTCTTCCAGCTGACAACTAAGATCTAAATTTAACTGTTTTTTTGCAAGAGCAGCTTCACTTAAATCTTTTATGTATGCACATACTGCCGGAGTAATATCCCGCTTAACCATGTCAATCATAGTTAAGGCTTCTATGTGAATCTGTTTGAAGTAGTTCTCGAGGGTGATTTCATAGCGAGAACGTATCTCCATTTCAGAAAGGACACCGTGTTTTTCAAAAAGCTCGATGTTTTGCTGATGAATGTAATAAGGAACAGCATCAGCAACGGAAGGTAAGTTTAACAATCCGCGTTTTTCTGCTTCTTTTACCCACTCTTCAGAGTAGTTGTTACCGTTAAAAATGATACGTTTGTGATTTTTGATGGTCGTACGAACTAAATCACTCAATGCAGATTGGAAATCGTCTGCTTGTTCCAATTTATCTGCAAATTCACAAAGGACATCGCCGATTGCGGTGTTTAAAATAAAGTTTGTGCAAGCAATAGATGCAGAAGATCCTAACATTCTAAATTCAAACTTGTTGCCGGTAAAAGCAAAAGGAGAAGTTCGATTTCTGTCTGTAGTATCTTTTGCAAAAGATGGAAGCCCATCCACACCCACTTCCATATAAGAAGTTTTTTGTGCTTGGTACACGCTGCCATCTTCAATGCATTGAAGAATATCGGTTAGTTCATCTCCTAAAAAGATTGAAATAATAGCAGGTGGAGCTTCGTTAGAGCCTAAACGATGATCATTTCCGGCAGAAGCCGCAGAAAGTCGAATTAAATCTTGGTGTTCATCAACAGCTTTGATGATTGCCACTAAGAATAGTAAGAATTGCGCGTTATCTCTTGGAGATGCTCCCGGCTCTAATAAATTTACGCCGGTATCTGTGGCCATAGACCAGTTATTATGTTTTCCGCTGCCGTTGACGCCTTTAAATGGTTTTTCGTGCAGCAAACATGCAAGATTATGTTTTGCAGCAATTCTTTTCATAACCTCCATAATCAATTGATTATGGTCGGTTGCCACGTTACTGGTTGTGAACAATGGAGCCATTTCATGTTGACCGGGAGCTGCCTCATTGTGCTTTGTTTTAGATGGAATACCAAGTTTCCAAAGTTCTTCATCTAAATCTTTCATATAGGCGGAAACTCTTGGTTTAATTACACCAAAATAATGGTCTTCCAGTTCTTGACCTTTTGGTGGTCTTGCGCCCAAAAGGGTTCGACCGGTATACAAAAGGTCTTTCCGTTGATTATAAACAGACTTGTCAATTAAAAAATATTCCTGTTCGGCACCTACAGTTGTTAATACATGTTTTGCACCGGTTGGATTACCAAATAGATTTAAAATACGCATTGCTTGTTTATCGACAACATCCATTGAGCGTAATAAGGGTGTTTTCTTGTCTAAAGCTTCTCCGCCATAGGAGCAAAATGCAGTTGGTATACATAAAGAGCCATCTTTAATAAATGCATTTGAAGTTGGGTCCCAAGCAGTATATCCGCGTGCTTCAAAGGTAGCGCGCAAACCGCCGGACGGAAAACTGGAAGCATCCGGTTCACCTTTAATCAGTTCTTTGCCTGAGAACTCCATAATAACTTTACTGTTATCAATTGGAGTCAAAAAGCTGTCATGCTTTTCGGCAGTAATACCGGTCATTGGTTGGAACCAGTGGGTATAGTGTGTTGCACCATGTTCCAAGGCCCAATTTTTCATAGCATTTGCAACAGAATTTGCCACATGAATATCCAGTGGTAAACCGTCTTCACGGGTCTTTTTTAAAGATTTATAAATCTCTTTTGGTAATCTGGCGCGCATAATATCGTCATTAAATACTAGCGCTCCAAACATTTCAGGAACTTTGCACATAGATTTCACCTCGTCCATAAGAGTCAAGGAATAACTCCATTCACTCCCTTCCGTAAATATATAGTTATAACCAAAAAAGAGCACTATAGTGTTTTTCTACTACAGAACTCTTACTTTGTTTATAGATTTTATTATAAGATAGACATAGAAGAAAGTCAATGGTTTGCCTATACTTTGACTTATTTATCTATGTTATAAAATAATTAAAAAATTTAAGTTAAAAGCACCAAAAATTTTTCTTAGAACTTCTCAATATTTTAAATTTATTATGCCGAAGCCATAGAAGGAAGAAAAGTTCCGGTACGGAGTAATCTCTTTCTTAACGTTTGTAAACGGAAGCGATTATAGCGTTGAATTGCAGTGCAAGGCATATTGATTAGTAAAACAACAAAAGTAAATAGAAAACTGTAGAGAGGAGGATTTGCAAAAAATGTAAAGATAATAGAAAGACTCTGTGTTTCGTGTATCCATTCGCCACGACAGGTTTCTGCTATAAATTCATTTAAATATTCAACGGAAACATCATTTGCCATATGCTCTTTGGAAAAACCGTTTTTTCCTGTAAATTGCGGGACATGTTCTTTCCATACATTTATTTTTAAGGTTTGTTTATAAAATTTTCCGTTTCGTTCAAATTTTTTCATTTGATATCTCGGTTTATTTTCATCAAATGCTGACTGGGGTAACTTTACACAAATTACAAATATAATTAGGTGATAAGCACCCACAATAACTAAATTCCAAAAGAACATATTAAATATTTCGGGAAATGTTGAGGCACGAAAAAGCATAATATACTCCTTTCCTTTTTAATATCTATCCGTAATTTTACCATTATAACAAATACTATATTGAAATTGTGAATTCTATGCGATGATTATGTGAAGATTTTCGATGAAATCTTTTGATACACCACCTATTGTAGTAAAATACCATAATCCATAATTTTTTGTTGATATTAAAGGAGGATTGGCGTGAAAAGGATTACTGCAATATTAGTTACTTTACTTATCGGTACAATAATGCTGCTCAATCCTTGCTATATCTTTGCGCAAGATACGGAAGATTATTTTACATTTACTGTCTCAAAAGAGAATGTTTTGCTAAATGATGAGATACGTATCGCTGTTATTGCTAACGAATTGAACATGAATGAAACCATTGCAGGATTCCGTGTAAATGTAGAGTATGATTCTTCAAAACTTACCTTAAAGAGAGTGGACACATCATCGCAGGTTGAAAGCGGTACTTTTCGCTACCACATAGCTGGAGATACTATGACAGGTATTTATGTTTGTGACGGAACAGCAGCTCCACAATTGACCGGGGAGTGTATGACACTAATATTCCGTGTCAACGAGGATGCGTTTTTGGGGGAGACATCCGTTTCAGTCCAAATTGATCAAGTGGTAGATTGGAATGCAGAACAATTACCGTCTGTTTCCAGTCTTACTTCTATATTTCATATAACACCGGAGTTTACAAAAGAGGCTGTTTTAACAAAATTAATTCCAAATCAGGGAACGTTAGAACCGGCCTTTGACCCTTATATTCAGGAATACTTTTTGCAGGTAGGACCGGAAATAGAGCAAATATTGTTTGAATTAGAAGCTGCTGATGGAGGAATTGCAAAGGTAAACCGAAAGAATTTAGGAAAGCAAGGCTCTACAACACAGTTTGTAATCACTGTGACCTCTTCAGATAAAAGGAATAAAAGTCAATATACAGTAAATGTGACACGTGGTGAAAAGATAAGAGAAGAGAGCGGCAAAAATAGTGCCCCCGATCGGAGCAAAATAAGTGGAACAACCAAACAAACCTCCGAAGAGGATATTGATGATGAAACGCCACATACAGATACCATATTTTATGGTGATAGAAATTTGTATATGATTGGAAATCAAATGCCTTCTTATTTAATATATATGATAGCAGGCGGTTTAGGTGTTTGCATAATTGGGATTGTTGTTATAGTTCTGGTGATACGTAAAAAGAAGAGATAGCAAGTTGATTTTAGTATGATTATTAGTTAGAGATAGAGTATGATGATATTATTTTAAAAGATATTAAGATTATCTATTGACTTATACTACAATTTCATATATAATACTAATTACACCGAACGCATTGGTGTAATTTAATATCGCGGGATGGAGCAGTTCGGTAGCTCGTCGGGCTCATAACCCGAAGGTCGTTGGTTCAAATCCGGCTCCCGCAACCAAATTGGAAGCTACATTTCAAATTTTTGGAATGTAGCTTTTTTGTATTTTATCTCGTTTGTTTTTCACCGATATTACACAAAAAGGGACGCATATGAAAATTTCGGATATGGAAGGAAGAATATGCGGATAAGAAATCAAGAATTGAAAAATGTTATCCCACAAGCGTTTCATAGCAATCGTAATATATTGGAAAGTATAGAAGGTGCTATCTTGGGATTTGCTGTTGGAGATGCGCTAGGTGTACCCGTCGAATTTATGAGCCGTGAACAGTTGCGGTATGACTCTGTTGGGATATGCAGGAGGGACGCATAATCAGCCTGCAGGTACGTGGTCTGATGATACTAGACTTTATGTCTTATAGATTCAATTATGGAAAAAGAAATTGATTATAAGGACCAAATGATCTGTTTTTCAGATTGGATTTGGAATGCTACCAATACAGTTCATGACAAAGTATTCGACGTAGGTGGAACAACAAAATAGGCAATTTTTAAGTTTGTAAAAGGAGAGTTACCGTTGGAATGTGGAGGAATAGCAGATTTCTCCTGTGGCAATGGCTTGCAGTATTTACAGTTCAGTTGTTTTAAATTATCTATGGGAGATGATTTAAAAAAGTCAGTGGAATCCGGAATTCTTTCGGCACTCTCGTATTATAAAAATAAATCTTTATTTTCAGATATTTATTGCGAATTTGAATCACTTGCTGATATTGGTTTGTGGAAAGAAAGTCAGATTCGAGGAAGCGGCTATGTATTGCATACGCTGCAAGCATCTTTAAGGTGTTTGTTGACAACTTCGTGCTATACCGATTGCGTTCTTAAGGCGATTCATCTTGAAGAAGATGCATATACAACCACTGCAGTTGCCGCGGTCTTGCAGGGCTTTGATATAGAGTACCATATAACCAAAAGTTGGTTATATAAGCTTGTAAATATAAAGAATAGAAAGTCAAATGCCATCAATTTGCGCATAGTTGTTTAAAAAAGATGTTAAAATAGAACCTGTCACTGAAGGCAAGTGACAGGTTCTATTTTGCTAAGAGTTATCTTGTTTTTATGTGGTGAAATGGTTGGCTTCTAAATTTAGAATATGTGGTGACCATATAGATTTTCTGTTGAAAATAATAGAGTTCATTTTTTGACTTATTATAAAAATTTACTCTATCTTTTATAAGAGAAATTAAATATATAAAATAGAATTATAAAAACAAACTAAAATCAGAATAATTTGAAATATGTTGATATTTATATAGCGGAAATGTACAAGATACAGTGGATGATGCGTTGTGAATAACGCTGAAAATAAAATAGGGCATTAGGGCATTACATCAGGACGAAAAAAACGGATACAATAAATATCAGGCAAAATAAACATGGGGGATATCTATAATGCCGCAAAATAAAAGAGAAGATTTAATTTATTCAGTGCTGATGGTTTTTGTTATGGCCATGTGGATGTGTACCTATAATATGGCTATTGTTCATGGGGGACTGTCTTTAGAAGTATTGAAAGAAGCTTGGTTGGCTTTTTCGCTTGCATATTTGATAGCGTTTTTAGCAGAAAAATTTATTGTTTCTAAATTTGGAGAATGGTTTGCTTTCGCTTTCTTGTAAAGCCAACAAGTAAATCATGGAAAATTATAGTAGCGATTATATGCTGTACCATTTTACCTATGGTTATTATTATGTCTGCCTTTGGTGCAATTGAATCTTGCATGGCAACAGGGGAATGGAGTACTATAGGATGGCAATATTTAATTATCCTTCCCAGAAATTTAGCAATGGCCTCACCATTTCAGTTGCTAATTGCAGGTCCCTTATTACGATTTGTTTTTCGTAAGCTATTTCCGGAAGGGAAAATATTAGCTTAGTCATAATTTTTCTAACGTATGTTTTATTTATAAAAGAATGATAGAATTACATATTTTTATTCCTATTTTGATGCACAGTAAGTATTGAATTCTTGACTTTAGTGTGATAAACTAAGGGTACATTTTATAGATGGAAAGACGGAGGATGATTTATTATGGCTATTAAAGAGGTAACACTTTCTCAAGACATTGAAAATGAAACAGGAAGATACAATGAAAAGACCGGTTGGGTAAGATTATATTTTAATACAGACAATGGATATATTTGGGCTGAAGATACCAATGATTGCCCAAAAGCAAATCATTGTACATATGATATGAACAAAAATATTGTTACAGTATTTGAAAAAGGAAAAGACGGCAGCTGTGGTTGTTGCTGTGGAGGTACAGTAACTGCTGAAGATGTAGTTAAAAAATGTAACGAAATTTTAGCTTCTCTATAATTGAAAAAAGGACGAGGGAATTCCCTCGTCCTTTTTTATTGTGCGGAAACGATTTGCTGTTTTAGAAGCAATAAATCACTGGTGTTTATCAGTTCGTCACTATTTATATCGCAGGCTAGCAACTGGAGGTCAGATAATGTTTCAGATCCATTTAATTGGTCATAAAGTAATTGCACGTCTCTGGAGTTAACAGTACCGGTTCCATTAATATCTCCTTTTATTATAATTGTGAGCTTATCTACAATTAAGCCGTCAATTTGCAGCGCAACCGTATAACCTGTACCAAGATTACCACTGCTGATAGTGGTATTGCTTAAATTTTTCATAATAATAGTATCTTTTGTTGAGTTTAAACTGTCCCGTAACACAGCAAATGTAGTGGATGGGGGTAGATAAATGGTATTATTGCTGCGGTCTATTAAGAATGTATCACTTTCCAGTTGATAAGGATAATTGGAAGAATCCGGATAAGAGGATTGGTCATGTTCGTGGTCACTTTCATTTGGTGTACTGGGGACAGAAGGGATTTCTGAAGAAGTAGTTCCGGAACTATTAGGTAGCGTTTCTATGCGGTTGAGTTGGGAGAGCGTAACAAAATAAAACGAATTTTCCTGTTTTAGTAAAATACCTGTGTCTTTTGCATTTGTTGCCATGGAGATGCATTCTCCTTTTATTTGATAGCGGTTTTGTATGTTTCCATTAAGATCTAATTCTTCTAAATATTCTTTTGATGCAACAGAAGCTAAGATACTGGTGTCTGTAAGAAGACATGCATTTGTATAACAAGTATCGCTTAATAAAGTAAATAAGGAAGTTTGTTCTGTGTGTAATTGATATAAATAACCGTTCCGATCAAATAATATATCATTTGTAAGTGTATGAGGGGAGAAGGATGGTATATCTGTATCTGTTTGATATAAAGAAAAATGGTAAGGGAGTCCTTGAGAGATAGAGGCAGTATACACATCTGTATTATCTCTTAATGCGATATAAAGAGTATCATTCGGAGAGGTACATAATTTGTCTAAAGATGCTTCAAATGTATTTAAGAGGATTGGTTGAGCGGAATTTTTCTCTGCTACATTGGTATAGGCGAGTAGACAGTGTTTGTCCCAGTAGTCAATACCATATATGGTTCCATCCCGAGAAGTTGTAAAAGAATGTAAGGCTGTACCCAATTCTGTAGTTTGATAATTTGTAACGGATGCGCCGGATAAATGATAAGTAATAATAGATGATTTATGATTTGAATCTGACATTAAAATATATAAATAATCATCGGAATAACAAACTTCATTGTATTTTCTGTGAAATGTTTGTTCCTGCAAAATATATCCTTGTTCACTTAACAAAGCAACATATGTTTCTTGGTCTTGATTTTGAATTAAAAAATAACCTTCGTCTTTTTTGGGAATCAATTTTGTGGAAGAACCTACTGCAATATTCAGCTTTGTACCTGTAGGTGTATTCATAGAAATTCCAATTAATGTTGCTCCGCATAATAAACTTGCAACTGATAATAAAGCAACCACAAGAAGCAAATAATATTTTTTCGTATGCTTGTTTCCTTTCATACAATTCACCTTCCAAATACAAAATTTGCCGTATTGCTACTTAAATATAAGCCAATTATTAAGATGAATCATATAAAGTGTGAAATTCTTTCATTTGTTTACAAATAAAATATAAATTTGCTTTTCTAGTTGAAAATAATTAAAATTGTTGAATCTCAGCACATAATAGACTAAATTTAAGTTTAAAATCGATTTTGTTCAAAATAATTCATATTTTTTATATCATTTATGTAAAGTTTTACATTTTTTTCAACACTTGATTAACTATAACATTGTAATCAAGTAGGAGATAACAAGATATATACCATTTCTTTTCTAATTCTCGCATATATAGTGGTATTGATGCTTTCTACACATTTTTTGTATAGTTTTCATTGTGTTTTCGGTTTCAATTACGTATGATAATAGTGGGAGTATTTTGCGAAGCTTATTTTATCATGGAGTTTGAAAATAGGAGAGTGTGAATGAGAAGATTGTTTGGGAGAATTGTGGTTGATCATGGCAAATGCATTTTAAAGTATTACTTAACTGGAAGTAGAAAAGAAGGTTACTCTATCACAATATTGCAAGAAAAAGAAAACGAGACACTTTGCTCTAAATGTGAACAAGTTACCAGGAGCACAATTGCTGCAAAGCGTTTATGTGATAAATTGGTGAGAGGAATTGTGTTTCCTGAACAATTGGAAGAGATTGTAAAAGATCAAATTTAATATGATAGAAGCAGAGTTACGTGAAATATTTTCAAAAGCGCTATGAGATTCATAGTGCTTTTGCTTTTTTTATGATAGCTATATTATAAAAATTTACTATATTTTATATATTTTAGAATGCTAATTATGAACTTTTTTAGAACTTTCTAAAAGGAATTTAACATAGATTTAACATTGGAGAATTAAAATAAAGCAGATATAAAATGTTCAGTTGGAGGTTAAACAAGGATGAAGAGATTTCTATCCCTGCTTACCATAATAATATTAGTAGCTTCAGTTGGTTTGCTTACAGGCTGCGGTCCTGAAATTGTAGGAACCAAATTATCTGAAAGCCAAGATATGAGTGGAACAGTTGCAGGTAAATTAACGTTAAACGGTTCTACTTCTATGACAAGAGTGTGTCAAGCTTTGGGAGAGACATTCAGCGAAAAATATCCTGGTGTTTCTGTAGAAAAAAGCGGAACCGGTTCAGGTGATGCTCCAAATTCTGTGCGTTCAGGCATTGCTCTGGTTGGTGATATGTCCAGAGATTTAAAAGAAAGTGAAAATCCGGATGAATTTGAGATAAAGAAAATTGCCCTTGACGGCATTGCTATTGCAGTGCATAAAGATAATCCGATACAAGATTTGACAACGGAACAAATCCGAAAGATTTTTACTGGCGAAATTAAAAATTGGAGTGAACTTGGCGGTCAAGATAAGGCAATTACTACATTGGGAAGAGAGGCGGCTTCAGGAACTAGGGATGGATTTGAATCTATTTTCAGCATAGAATCTCCGGTATATGCAGCAGAACTTTCTTCAACCGGTGAAATTGTTACTAAAATATCCAGTGATATTTCAGCAATCGGATATGTTTCATTGGAATCTTTGAATGACAGCGTAGTAGCATGTAAGGTAGACGGAGTTGAGGCAACAGAAGAAAACATAGAAAACGGTTCTTATACCGTACAGCGTCCGTTTATCCAAATTTATAAAAAAGGAACAGACAGCGCGTTAATTGATGCGTGGTTTGAATTTATAGAATCCTCAGAAGGACAGCAAATTATTAAAGACGTTGGCTTAATTGGTACAGCCAATAAAAACGGGTAATACATAACTGTAAGTTGGAAGAAGGAATTGGTGGAGTAATGGGTATTTCAATGAATGACCTTGCGGCTCAGAAGAAATTGGAAAAAGTGAATTTGATTAAGCGCATTATTACAATGGTGTTCGGTGTTGGTTCAGTTGTCATGTTTTTTCTGCCGTATGCACAGTTTGTATTTAAGGATACAAAATATGTAACCAGTGGTTTGGATTTATTAATTGCAAGTGGATTTCGCGTGGAGACCGATACGACCAGCGCTTTGATCGGTATTCCTGTTTTAATTAGAATTTCAGTTGTTGCCGGTGCTGTATTTGCATTGGCAGGTACCATTCTTATTTTCTTTAAACGTCCTGTATTGTCGGGAGTATCGTTTATTATTTCTGCGATAACACCTCTTGTTGTACTAATTTCGACGGCAAGCATTCAATCTGATGTAACAGCTTTGAATATTAGCCATGTTACAGTTGGGTATATGGTTCCGTTTATCTATGTTTTGGTTGCAGGATTAGTTTGTGCGGTTCTTTCTCTTTCCACACAGGGCGTTGAGAAATTGGCCAAGGCAATTTTCCTTACATTTGCATGTGTATCTATTGCTGCAGTATTGACCATCACAGTGTACATTTTCTCAGCAGGTATTCCTGCCATGGCAGAGATAGGTGTTTTCAAGTTCTTATTTGGTACTACTTGGGATGCCTCTACCAACCAGTTTGGTATTTTACCTTTAATTTTAGCTTCTATCTGCGGTACAGTAGGCGCAATTATTATAGGTGTTCCAATCGGTATTTTAACTGCAGTATTTTTGACTGAAATTGCAAGACCTAGAGTTGCAAAAATTATTCACCCGGCAATTGAATTGCTGGCAGGTATTCCATCAGTTGTATACGGTTTCTTTGGTATGCTTGTAATTGTTCCTGCTATTAGAGCGATGTTCCCGGGTCAAACTATTGGTGACAGCTTGCTGGCAGCAATTATCATTTTGGCGATTATGGTAATACCAACCATTGTAAACGTCACAGAAAACGCACTCAGGGCTGTACCAAAGTCTTACAGAGAAGCTTCACTGGGATTGGGAGCAACACCAATCAGAACTATTTTTAAAGTAACTATTCCGGCAGCAAGATCCGGTATTCTGTCAGGTGTTATTCTAGGTGTTGGTAGAGCAATTGGCGAAACAATGGCTGTAATTATGGTAGCAGGTAACGTTGCTAATATGCCAACTTTATTGGGTACCACAAGATTTTTAACAACAGGTATTGCAATGGAAATGTCTTATGCCTCCGGTTTACATCGTCAGGCATTGTTTGCAATTGGTTTGGTATTATTTATCTTTATTATGATTGTAAATATTTCATTTACAATTATTTCCAGGAAAGGGGCGAAAGTGAATGCCAAGTAATACTGCAACTGCATCTCAAGAGTCGGTACAGAATCAGGAACCTCATAAACCGCAATCTTTATATCAGAAAAAAAGACATACTTCTGATATCGTGTTAAGAATTGTTATTTATACTGCAACTGCTATTACAATAGCAGCTTTGGTTGGAATTATTGGTTATATCCTCTGGAATGGTATTCCGCATATTACGTGGTCATTCCTTTCTTCGCCATACTCGGAAACAAGGGCAAATATGAAGGGTATTCTGCCTATGATTATTAATACCTTATATATTGTATTCATTACCTTGTTAATATCTGCTCCGATTGGCATTTCTGCGGCAATTTATATGACCCAGTATGCAAAGCAAGGTAAACTTGTTCGTGCAATTCGTTTTACAACAGAAGTTCTTTCCGGAATTCCGTCCATTATTTTTGGCCTTTTTGGTTATACGGTATTCTGTATTTTGTTCAGACTGCAAACGTCTATCATTGCCGGTTGCTTAACTATGGCCATTTGTGTGCTTCCAACTATTATTCGTACAACTGAGGAAGCATTACTGTCAGTTCCGGATTCCTATAAAGAAGGTGCTTTGGCACTGGGAGCCGGGAAATTCCGTGTTATTATGGGAATTGTTTTGCCTTGCGCTATGCCAGGCGTATTGACAGCGGTTATTTTGGCAATGGGGCGTATTGTTGGTGAATCTGCTGCATTGCTGTTTACTTCAGGTTTATCCTACAATATGCCGAACGGTTTCTTTTCTCAAATTATGTCCAGTGGACGTACACTTACATTGCATTTGTATCAAACAGCAAGAGAGGCGGCTTCTCCGGATGCATTGAACGTTGCCTTTGCAACAGCCTCTGTTTTATTAATTTTCATCTTCATATTAAACCGTTTGGCAAGCTTGCTTTCTAAGGTATTAAAGAAAGGATAGTAGCACATGAGTAGTACAGAAATCAATCCCAACGCAAAAGTTTCCGTTAGAGATTTAAATTTATATTACGGTGATTTTCACGCATTAAAGGGTCTTAATATTGATATTCCGGCAAACAAAGTAACTGCATTTATCGGTCCTTCCGGTTGTGGTAAATCTACTTGTTTGAAAACATTAAATCGTATGAACGATTTGGTAGACGGTTGTAAAATTACAGGTAAAATTACCATTGACGGAGAGGATATCTATGATCCCCGTACAGATATCAATCTACTAAGAAAACGTGCAGGAATGGTATTCCAAAAGGCAAATCCGTTTCCAATGTCTATTTATGATAATATTGCCTATGGTCCGAGAGTGCATGGTATCAAAGCAAAATCTAAACTGGACGAAATTGTAGAAAGTTCTCTTCGTAGTGCAGCGTTATGGGATGAGGTAAAAGATCGTTTGAAAAAATCTGCATTGGGTATGTCCGGCGGACAGCAGCAGCGTTTATGTATTGCACGTGCGTTGGCTGTAGAGCCTGATATTATTTTAATGGATGAACCAACATCCGCTTTGGATCCAATTTCTACTTTGAAAATTGAAGATTTGATGGATGATTTGCGTGAAAAATATACGGTTATTATCGTAACCCACAATATGCAGCAAGCTGCACGTATTGCGGATAAAACAGCGTTTTTCCTAACAGGCGAAATTGTGGAATATACAGATACAGAAACCATGTTCAATAATCCAAAAGATGAAAGAACTGAACGTTATATTACCGGCCGTTTTGGTTAATTTTGTGTTATGTTATGGAAATATTTACAAATCCATAGAAAAATGCTAAGATATGATAGATATACGATATGAAACAATACGTTTCAAAGGCTGGAGGTAACGGGTATGCCAAGAAAACTATTTGACCATGAATTGGAAGAACTTGTTAGAGAAATGACCGATTTGGGCAATACTGTAGATGACAGATTTGAAAAGACCATTGAATGTCTGCGTACAGTAGATATAGAAAAAGCTAAGTTTGTTGCAGAACATGACCATGAAATTGATCGTAAAGAGCATAAAACGGAAATACTATGCTTAAATTTAATTGCGTTGCAACAGCCAATTGCAAAAGATTTAAGAATGATTGCTGCGTGTTTAAAGATTTTGACCGATATTGAGCGCGAAGGGGATCAATGTGCTGATGTTTGTGAAATTTTGAGCACGGGACAAGTTTACGGAAACAGTCTGATTGTATCTAAGATTATTCAAATGATGGAAGCTGCAAGAGATATGTTCCGCCGCGCTATGGATGTATTTATCAGTCGTGACATTGAAGAAGCAAAAGATATTTGCGCTAGTGATGATTATGTGGATAATTTATTTTCTAAGGTGATTTTGGAAATTAGCAGCACAATTGCTCAAAGCTCTAACGTTATGGGTGATGTAGACTTGTTGTTAATTACAAAATATGCAGAACGTATGGCTGACCATGCAACTAATATTGCAGAGTGGGTTATTTATATTGAAACAGGCGAACATCCTGACTTGAACAAACATGAGTTGACAAGTCCGTATGTACGCGCAGGAAACGATTCCGAAGAATCCTGATAAAAGGTGGAGAAAACTATGGCGTTGGTTTATGTGACAGATGATGAACCGAATATTTGTAAATTGGTAGCGTTTGGTCTCAAAGATGAAGGATTTGAAACAGCTACATTTACAGATGGTAATTCTCTCTTGGAGGCAATTCAAAAGAGAAAACCGGACGCTATCATTTTAGACTGGATGATGCCTCCCCCGGATGGCCTGACTATATGCCGTTCTTTGCGCAGTGCAGAAGACACAAAATATATTCCTATTTTGCTGCTTACAGCACGCGGTGCCGAAGTGGATAAGGTATTGGGATTAGAAATGGGCGCAGATGATTATATTGTAAAACCGTTTGGCGTGAAAGAAGTTTGTGCACGTGTACGTGCAGTGCTGCGTCGTACGGAAAATCAAGTTGCGCCTCAGCCGGAAGAGAAAATTAAGGGCGGAGATATTACAGTTGATATTGTTTCTCACACTGTGACAAAAGGAGATAAATCTATAGAACTTACCGCAAAAGAGTTTGATTTATTGGTTATGTTAATGCGTAATTCCGGGCGAGTATTGACAAGAGATACCCTTCTGGACAGGGTATGGGGCGTGGAATATTTTGGAGATACCCGTACGGTAGATGTGCATGTGCGCTATTTGCGTCAAAAGATTGAGGATAATCCGGATACACCGCAGCTGCTACAAACAGTGCGCGGAGTTGGTTATAAATTTGTTGGTGAATAAAGGAGGCCGATTATGAGAAAGCGCTTGATGGCAAGTACAGCAGCGATTATCATAGTCGGCTTTCTTGTTGCGTTTGCTTTGGCAGCTAAATTGGTGCAGGATCAATATCAATTGGAATTTACACGAAGACTGGATTCCATATTGGCAATGATGGAATCTCAAGTAGATGATATAGGACAAGATCCACAAGGATTTGCCATTAAAATAGGAAGGGAATTGCAGGAAAAAGGTCAGGAAATCCGGATTACCATTTTAGATTCCGGCGGAAATGTCATTGGAGACAGCGGAATCGGAGAGCAAGGTGAACTACCTGCAGAAAACCATCTGTATCGACCTGAAATACAACAGGCGCAAAAAAAAGATATTGGTTATGATACCCGAAAAAGTGATAGTGTTCAAAAGGAATACTATTATGCTGCGGTACAAGTGGGTGACCGTTACTTTTTAAGAGCGGCACTGCCCACAGAAGAAATGAACCATGCGGTTACTAAAGTATGGATGTATGCAATGGTTGCAGGTGCTGTAGGAAGTATTATTGTAGTGTTGGTGACATGGCTGATTTTTACCAAACTTTCGAAACCGCTGAAAAAGTTATCAGATGCCTCTTTAAGAATTGCAGAAGGAGATTATACCAGCCGTGTAGAGGGAATTTACACGGATGAAATGGGAAATTTAGCGCGCACCTTTAATTTAATGGCGGATAATACACAGCAGGCAATTGATGACATGAAGAGCAAACAGCATCAATTAGAAGGTGTTTTGCAAGGAATGCATGACGGTGTACTTGCTGTAAATGCAGATAATATGATTTTGTTCTTAAACGACAGCGCCAAACAAATGCTTGGAGTTGCCACGTTACAAACAGGTAAATCGTTTGAAGGAAGTCTATTGGTTAGCAAAATTGCCGCATTTATGAATCAGGCATTAAAAGAAGAAAAAGTGATTCAAGATACTGTTGTTTCGGCTGCAAGTCCACAAGGGGAGCGGATCTTTACGGTTTATGCTACCCCCATTCAAGATAATAAAGAATCGGCGGTATTGGCGGTAATTGCAGATGTCACACATATTAGCAAATTGGAGCAGCTCAGAAGTGAATTTGTTGCCAATGTAACGCATGAACTGAAAACACCGCTTACAGCAATCCGCGGCAGTATTGAATTACTGAAAAGTGCTGACAGAGATGAGGAAACCCGCAGATATTTCTATGATGTTTTAGATATTGAAGCGGAACGACTGCATCATTTAATTGATGATATGTTGGTGTTGTCTCAAATTGAAAACGCAAAGCCCGACAGTACAGAGCAGCGTTGTGATGTAGCTCAGGAAATCCGTGAAACAGTGGCAAGGTTATATCCAATTGCCGAAAAAGCGAATATTACACTAAAAGTAGAGTTAAAAGATGGAATTTGTGTTGCATGTTCCTCTTCACGTTTGCAGCAAATGCTTGGCAATCTAATAGAAAATGCAATTAAATATAATAAACCAAACGGTTCTGTGAAAATTACAGCAGAAGAATCACGGCAAATGGCAGTAATTCGTATTCAAGATACAGGAATTGGAATTGAAGAAGAGCACTTTAACCGATTGTTTGAGCGCTTTTATCGTGTAGACACCAGTAGATCAAGAGCAATTGGAGGTACGGGGCTCGGCTTATCTATTGTAAAGCATTTGGCAGTATTATATGGCGGAGAAGTAAGTGTAGAAAGTACACCGGGAATAGGGACTACATTTACTGTGCGTTTACCGCTGTTATTGCCGGAAAAATCTTAATATGTTATAGAAGACAGCAGCGAAATTTTTTGCTGCTATTTTTATATGGAATTTATGGTATTAAAAACGCATACAAATGGAATATTCATCTTAGTTTTTACTTTTAGTATAATTTTTTCGTTGAAAAACCGGTTGTACTATGTTAAAATAATAGCGTTTTCATATTGTATTGGCATAGTTACATATGATTTGATTGAGAAGGAGTTTAAAATGAGCGAAAAAGAACAATTGCCAAAGGTGTCCACAGAACCCAAAGAACCTATGAACCATCATAAAAAGAGAAAAATTGCCATTATTATTACAGTCATTGTATGTATTCTCATTGTTTTGATTGTTACCTTATGTTCTATTTTTTTGGCAGGAGGACAGCCGGGAAAAGATCAGCCAACTTCAGGTGATGCTAGTGAAGTAAGTTCTGAGACGGAGACATCCTCAACGGAAAGTGAACTTGCAGAAGGCGGCAGTGTACAAAAGCCTATTTATATCGATCCTAGCTATGATGGGATTACAGGTGGAGCTGGTACACAGGGAAGCCTTGAAGGAGGAAATACCAATGGTGAAGCCGAAAACGGTGGAAATGATACAAACAATGGCCAAAACGACACAACAACCGCTGTAGGTAAAGTATCTTTGGATGCTGTGGATAAAAAGTTGTTGGTAGGAAAAACAGTTACGTTAAAGGCAGAGGTATATCCTAACCATGCAACGGATAAAAAGGTAACATGGAAAAGCAGCAATGAGTCTGTAGCAACCGTAGAAAGTGGCGTAGTAACAGGAAAATCTCCGGGAGTGGCAGTGATTACAGCGACTACCTCTAACGGGAAATCTTCTGCTTGTGTTGTAACAGTACGTGCTAAAACCGCTTATGATGCCCCGTATGATAAAGATGCTATTTACGCAGATATGGTAGCTTATGGTATAGGAAAAGGATTTACGTTGGATACTGCATTATCTGCTGATTCTGCGGAATATTTTGAAGAATATACAGGGGATGGCTGGTATCAAGATGCACCTGAATCACTTTGGAGCAAATGTGCTTGGATGATTGATAATGCGGCTCAGTCAGTAACAAGCAATACTGGTAGTATGGATGGACATCGCTTTAATATTACATTAAAAGCGGATAATAATGGAGAATATCATATTTATGTGATCTATCAATAAGACAGAAAAAGAACTTTTCGTTTGAAAAGTTCTTTTTTTCTGTTTTGGATTATCAACCGCACATAAAAAAGAAAACGATTCATGTTTTTCAGTCATCATGATTCTTTATGAAACATATGATTTTATTATGGAAAGGTGTGATTATTGTGTTGATATGTTCCATAAAACCTAAAATAAAATTAACGATTATTGTTATTTTAGGAATCATTGCAGCTATCATTGTATCCGTGATTATTTATTTTAATTTTAAAGGAGAAACATGGGTTATGGTGGCAGGCGCACAATATTCGATACAAGCCGGGGAAAACGAACAAAGAATCGACTTTTTAAAACAATTTGGATGGGAAGTAGAGCAGGAACCCGTATCTATTGAGGAAATTGTTATTCCTCAACAGTTCAATCAGGTGTACGAACGCTACAATGAATTACAAAAAACACAAGGAATGGATCTTACCAAATATGCAGGAAAAACATTGAAAAAAGTGGTATATCAAATTACAAATTATCAGCGGCAGGATACCATTGTGCATGCAACACTGCTAATTTATCATGATAAAGTGATAGGAGGGGATATTAGCTCTGCGCAGCTAGATGGATTTATGTATGGTTTTATAGGAGAAACTTCACAGGAGACCAGTCAATCATCCGATCCTATGAAAGCATCTGACATTGAGGAGGCTTCGCAGCAACCTAAGAGAGAAATTTCTACCGCGGCATATCCAATAGACTGATAGGACTTTCTCTTACAGAGAAAGTATGATAAAATAAAGCGATTGATAACAGGAGCGTATGGAAACATGAAAGAACGTTTGGATAAAATTCTTGCATCTCAAAATATAGGAAGCAGAAAAGACGTGGGATTGCTGATACGTAAAGGAGCAATTACGGTAAATGGTCTTGTTGTGAAAAAATCTGATACTAAAGTGGATGGAGACATCGACGAAATTTGTGTCAATGGAATTCCGTTGCAATTTAAACGCCATTTATACCTTATGATGAATAAACCTGCAGGAGTGCTAAGCGCAGCTAGAGACAGCCGTATGAAAACAGTGCTGGACTTATTGCCGGAGGCATACCAACGCCGTGGGTTGTTTCCCGCAGGAAGACTGGACCGCGATACGGAAGGACTTTTAATTATTACAGATGATGGGGATTTCGCGCATAAAATGTTATCTCCCAAAAGTAATGTATCTAAAGTGTATCATGCAAAATTGGATGGTGTTGTGACAGATGAAGATATCACTGCGTTTGAAACAGGAATTGTGATTGGCGACCTGCATTGTTTGCCGGCACATTTGGAACGTTTGGAAAAGGATGGAGAATCATGGGCAAAGGTGACCATTTGTGAGGGCAAGTTTCACCAAGTAAAACGAATGTTTTTAGCGCGAGGAAAACAAGTTGTATATTTGGAAAGAATTCAAATAGGAAATTTACAGTTGGACACAGATTTGCATAGAGGAGAAACACGGGAATTAACGGAACAAGAAAGAGCTGCAATTTTTCATAAATAATTGTAAAAAGAGCTGTATATTGTGACAGTTCTTTTTTTATATACAAAATACACAAAAGATTTTGGAAAAAGAATGAACAGGTAATTTTTGAAAAATAAACTTTTTTCAAAAAATCATATGAATTTATGCTAAATAGGTTGAAAAAAACGTAATCTTTGTGTAAAATAAATAATACGATAAATATTTGTGGTGACAAACTTACCAAATGTTAAAAAATTTTTATGGTATTCATGAACAAATTGCTTTACGCAATTCTTACAAAAAAGTGAGGGAAAATGATATGTCGAACAGATTATTCCAAGGTGTGATTCATCAAATGCGTGACGCCATTGATAGAACCATTGGTGTTATGGACGAAACATCCGTTATAATTGCGTGCAGTGAGCTTGGCAGAATTGGAGAAGTAAACGAAAGTGTAAATGCAGAGACAATGGCCTCTACCGATACTTTTGTTTTAAACGGTTATACTTATAAATCATTTGGCAGCCGTCCCAAACCGGAGTTTGCCGTATTTGTATCCGGCACAGATAGTGAGGCTGTAAAATACGCTAATTTATTGGCGATTTCTCTTGGAAGCATCAAACAATATTATGATGAAAAATATGATCGCAGCAACTTTATTAAAAATGTAATTTTAGATAATATTTTACCGGGAGATATTTATTTAAAGGCTAGAGAATTACGCTTTAATACGGATGTAAGCCGTGTTTGTATGTTGATTAAAATTACAAATAAATCTGACGTTTCTGCTTATGATGTCATCCAAAATTTGTTTCCTGATAAAACAAAAGACTTTATTATTAATATTAATGAAACTGACATTGCTCTGGTGAAAGAAATACGCAGCGATATTGAGATGAAAGACCTGGATAAGCTAGCAAGCTCTATTGTAGATACATTATCCAGCGAATATTATATCCATTGTATGATTGGTATCGGTACCATTGTTGTGGGTATTAAGGATTTGGCACGCTCCTTTAAGGAAGCTCAGGTTGCAATGGAAGTAGGAAAAGTATTTGATACGGAAAAGACCATTGTAAGCTATGACAATTTGGGTATTGCACGTTTAATTTATCAATTGCCTACCACCTTATGCGATATGTTCCTGAAAGAAGTATTCAAACGCGGCTCCATAGAATCTTTAGACCATGAAACATTGTTTACCATTCAACGTTTTTTTGAAAATAATTTAAACGTATCAGAAACTTCCCGTAAACTTTTTGTTCATAGAAATACCTTAGTTTATCGTTTAGAAAAAATTAAAAAAATTACAGGTTTAGATTTGCGCGAATTTGAAGATGCGATTGTATTTAAGGTCGCTTTAATGGTGAAAAAGTATCTTTCTTCCAATCCTGTAAAGCTCTAGAATTGTTTTTTCTTGATAATTCCAGTCATTATAGAGTTAACAAAATAATTACAAAATAATTACAGATAATTTCCTTAAAAGAATTATAAAAGAAAGACCCATTGGTATGATTGTAGGTAATATCAGTGGGTTTTGACACTTTTTCAAAAACTTACTCAAATTTTGTTACCAATGAGGAGAATTTGTTTTGATAGAGTTTAAGAATGTCTCCAAAGTATACCCAAATGGTGCGGTTGCTTTGAAGAATGTAAACATTAATATAAAAAAAGGCGAATTCGTTTTTATTGTAGGCTCCTCCGGTGCCGGTAAAAGTACTTTTCTGAAATTAATTATGTGCGAAGAAAAACCGGAATCCGGTGACATTATATTCAATGGGCGAAATTTGTCAAAAATACGTAAGAGGGAAATTCCATATATCAGACGTAATATGGGAACTGTGTTCCAAGATTTCCGTCTGATTGACCATATGACTGTTTATGACAATGTTGCATTTGCCATGCATGTTGTAGGAGCAAGTAATCGTGAGATTAAAAAACGTGTACCTTATATTTGCGGACTGGTTGGCCTTGAGAAAAAGATGAAGTGTAAACCTCATGAACTTTCCGGGGGCGAGCAGCAGCGTGTTGGTTTGGCAAGAGCACTTGTGAATAATCCGAAAATTATCATTGCAGACGAACCTACAGGTAACGTTGACCCGGATTTGTCTTTTGAAATTGTAGATTTGCTCAGTGAAATTAATCGCCGTGGCACCACTGTTCTTATGGTTACCCACGAGCATGATTTGGTTCAGCATTTCCATAAACGTGTAATTGAAATTCATGGAGGTGTTGTGGTTGCTGATACAAATGTGAAAAATCAGCCGCAGCCTTATGTAAGAGGAGCGTCGGTACCAAATACGCCTGAACAAGAACAGGATACATTTCAAGATGATGATTTGCTTGACGATTATAGAGAAGATGATGCAGGTGAACAAGAAACATATCCCGACACTGATTATCAAGAAATGTTAAAACGTTACAGTGTTGCTTCTGAAAAAGAGTCAGAAGAGCAAACAGAAGAAGTGAAAGAATATATTCCGGGACATGTAAAAGAACATATTGTAAATGTTGAAACAATTTCTCAACCGGAAATTCAGTCGGAAGATGAAGATAATGAGGATGAAATTGTTCACTATGAGGATGCGTTGGAAGAGCTTGAAAATGTTTTAAAATACGAAACGGAAGAGGACGAGAAAGACAAGGAGGTGGCAAAGGGATGAAATTAGGCTACCTATTTAAAGAAGGCATAAAAAATGCCTGGTCTAATCGTACTATGACAATTGCTTCCATTGCTGTTTTGGTTTCTTGTCTATTATTAACCGGTTCTGCAGTTCTTTTTTCTATGAATCTTGCTAAGGCAATGGAAGTTTTCCAAGGAGGAAACTCCATTCAGGTATATTTGGATGAAGGATTGCCTACTTTGGAATCTGTAAAAATAGGAGAAGCGATTAAATCCATTGATAATGTAGAAAATTGTGAGTTTGTTTCAAAAGATGAAGCGGTAAAAAGCTATATTGAAGCTTTGGAGGGAGATGGTGATATTCTTGCCGGATTAACGGGAGAAAATAATCCACTGCCAGACGCTTTTAAAATTTCATTAAAGGATCTATCCATTTATGAAGAAACAGCACAACAAATTTTAAGTATTGAAGGCGTACAAAAAATTAATGATTATTCCGAAGTTGCAAATAAATTAACAAGATTGGATACAATGGTGAAAATTGTTGCAATTAGTGTTGTAACTGTATTAGGTATCGTTTCACTATTTATTATTGCGAATACCATTCGGGTTACTATGCACTCCAGAAGATTGGAAATCAGCATTATGAAATCGGTTGGTGCTACAAACGGTTTTGTAAGAGTTCCGTTTTTAGTGGAAGGTGCTTTAATCGGATGTATTTCCGGTTTGATTTCCAGTGGTTTGGTTGCATTGGCATACAATTATGTAATGAAGGTTATCTCCAGCCTGATGTCATCGTTTATACCATTGCCGTTATCAACAGTCATTCCTTGGACTATTTTAGCGTTTGTTGGGGCAGGTATTTTATTTGGACTGGTTGGCGGTCTAATCTCTATTGGAAAGTATTTGAATAAAGAAGGGAGTAAGGTAATTGCTTTGTAAAACTTTGAGAAACAAAATTATTAAAATTGCATTGATTGCCACTATGGCTGTTTCTGTTACCGTAGCACCAATTATGCATACATATTTCACTCCTACCGTTTCTGCGGCATCTTCTTTGGATGAATTGAAGGAAAAGCAGAATGAAATTGAACAGCAAAAAGAAGAAACCAACGCAAAGTTGGAAAGCCTGAAAGCTGACCAAACACAGCAGCAAGAGTACAAAAACACACTTGACCAGCAATTATATAATGTAAAACAAGAAAAATATGTAATTGAAGAGCGCATTGGTGTGTTAGATGCCCAAATTGTTGAAAAACAAGCTGCAATTGAAGATAAGCAAAGAGAAATTGACGCAAACTTTGAACAATTGGGTCAACGTCTAAATGCAATTTATCTTGCAGGTGAAACAACTACGTTAGAAGTCTTACTTCACTCCAGCAATGCAACTGAGCTAATGGACAACATGGAAGTAGTGCAAAGCATTACAGAACATGATAAAAAATTAATTGAAGAGTTACAAACAGCTATTAGTGAAATTAAAGACGAAAAAGCTGAGATTGAAGCAAACCGCGACGAAGTAGCTAATGCTAAAGTAGAACTTGACCAAAAACAGAGCGAAATCAACGCACTTGTGGAAGAAAGCAATCGTGTATTAGAAGAACTAAATGCGAATATTGCTCAAGAAAATGAGCATTTACATGTTTTGGATGAACAAAGTGCCGAAGCAGCTGCAGCAGTTGACCAGTGGTTTGCGGATTACTATGCACAACAAGCGCAGCAAAACCAAAATAATAACTCTGGCGGTTCTAGCGATTCTGGTGGTTCCGGAAACTCTGGAGGTTCCGGAAGTTCTGGCGGTTCAACCAACGGGGGTAGTTCTGGCAGCGGTGGAAGTTCTTCCGGTGGTGGAAGTTCCAGTGGCGGTGGTGCTATTATCAATGGTGGTTTAAGTTCCACGGGTTGGATGTTCCCTGCACCGGGTACATACGGCTTAACTTCTGATTTTAGTGATGGCAGAAATCACGGTGCTTGGGATATCGCTACCGGAGGATGTTACGGTAACCCAATAGTTGCAGCAAAATCAGGTACAGTTATGAATGCTATGCCTGATCCTTACGGATATGGCACCTACGTAATGATTGATCATGGAAATGGCTATATTACTGTATACGGTCATATGAGCAGCAAAATTGCTACTCCGGGTCAATATGTTGAACAAGGGCAAGTAATTGGTTATATTGGAAGTACAGGCCAGTCTTCAGGACCTCATTTGCACTTTGAGGTACGCTATATGGGTGTAAAACAAGATCCACTTAATTACTATCCTGATATTTATGGTTCTTTAAGCAAATATTTTTAGTGTAAAAACGATTCGGAATTTAAGTTCTGAGTCGTTTTTTTGTTTTCATAAAGAAGAGGAATATTTTTAGTATATTTGATATGATTTGAGTTTTGCACTTACAAATTTGTATAGTAGGGATTTATGTTTTAACCGCCTAATTATCATTGACAGATACAGGCACTTTTACTATAATAGAACATAAGTATTAATCAATGCTGACAGCATTTTATTTATACAGCACACACCAATTTTATATCAATATCATAAAGGTGGTTATTCACATATGTCTAAACCAATTTTTTTGACAGAAGAAGGCCTTACAGCACTGGAGCAAGAACTGGAAGAGTTAAAATCTGTCAAACGTAAAGAAATTGCAGAGAAAATTAAAGTTGCACTGTCATTTGGTGACTTGTCTGAAAATAGTGAATATGATGAGGCGAAAAACGACCAAGCCATTGTAGAAGCACGTATTGCAGATATTGAGGTTATGCTGAAAAACGTGCAAGTCATTGACGAGAGTGAACTTAGCACAGAGAATATCCACATTGGTGCTAAAGTGGAAGTAAAAGTGACTATGCTGAAAAATGGAGAATCTAGTATTAAAGAGTACCGTATTGTAGGCTCTAATGAGGCAAACCCAAAAGCAGGAAGAATTTCTGATGAATCTTTGATTGGAAAATCTTTATTGGGACATACTGTAGGGGATAAATTTGAAGTTGAGGTACCTGCAGGCGCTATGCTTTATGAAGTATTAAGTATTTCAAAGTAAGATTGTAGGGGGGCGGCGTGAGTTTTTCACCCTGCCCTTTTCATTTTTTTAAGAAGTTTAAAGTAGGGAGAGTATAACATGAGCGAAAAGGAAAAAGAGGCTATTGTAGAAGAACAGCAGCAAGATATTAGCGAATTACTTCAAATTCGCCGTGATAAATTAGCTGCTTTGCAAGCAGAAGGGAAAAATCCGTTTTTTGTAAATACTTGCGATAAAGATATCAATGCACAGGAAATTCGTGATCGTTTTGAAGAACTGGAAGGTAAAGATGTATGCATTGCAGGCCGCATTATGAGCTGGCGTGATATGGGAAAAGCAAGCTTTATGGATATTCACGACCGTTCGGGACGTATGCAGGTATATTTGAAAATAGATGAAGTTGGAGAGGATGTATATAAAGGTCTCTCCAATTGGGATTTGGGTGACATTGCAGAAGTAAAAGGCTATGTGTTTAGAACACGCCGCGGAGAAATTTCTGTACACGCAAAATCTATTCGTCTGCTTTCCAAATCTTTGCTTCCACTGCCTGAAAAGTTCCATGGACTTAAGGATACAGACCTAAGATACCGTCAACGCTATGTGGATTTGATTGTAAATCCGGAAGTGAAAGATACCTTTATCAAACGAAGCAAAATTATCAGCACTATGCGCTCTGTATTGGATAACTTAGGATTTATTGAAGTGGAAACTCCTATTTTGAACACTATTGCAGGCGGTGCTGCTGCCAGACCATTTATTACACATCACAATACATTGAATATGGACTTGTTTTTGCGTATTGCACCTGAGCTATATTTAAAACGTTTGATTGTAGGCGGTATGGAAAAGGTGTATGAAATTGGCCGTCAATTCCGTAATGAGGGAATGTCTGTGAAACATAATCCGGAATTTACTACCATTGAACTATATGAAGCTTATACAGATTATCATGGTATGATGGATATTACAGAGGATTTGATTAATGCTTGTGCACAGGCCGTTTGCGGAAGTGATATCATTACGTATCAGGGAGAAGAAGTAAATCTTCAAAAACCATTCCGTCGCTTGACAATGATTGAAGCTGTAAAAGAGTATACAGGCGTAGATTTTGATACATTTGTAGGTGATAATGAAAAGGCGCATGCTGTGGCAAAAGAATTGGATCTGCCTGTTGAAAAACATCATGTTTGGGGCGATATTTTAAATCTGGCATTTGAAGAAAAAGTAGAAGAGAAGCTTCTTCAGCCAACCTTTATTTGTGATTATCCTGTTGAAGTTTCTCCACTAACAAAACGAAAAGCAGACAGACCGGAATTGGTAGAACGTTTTGAGTTGTTTATTACACGCCGTGAATTTGCAAATGCATATACAGAGTTAAATGATCCGATTGATCAAAAAGAGCGTTTTGAATATCAAATGAAACTACGTGAACAAGGTGATGAAGAGGCCAATCAAATTGATGAAGACTTCATTACAGCGCTGGAATACGGTATGCCTCCTACCGGTGGTATGGGTATGGGAATTGATCGTTTGGCAATGTTGTTGACAGACAGTGCCTCAATTCGAGATGTATTGCTATTCCCGACAATGAAACCAAAAGACTAAATTTCATATATAAAGAAAAGAGATGACACAATCATGAGAAGTGATTTAATGAAGGGCGGTCCCAGCCGTGCACCTCAGCGTTCTTTATTGCGTGCATTGGGACTTTCGGACACAGAGTTAACACGTCCGTTTATTGGGGTGGTTTGTTCCAAGAGCGATTATATTCCGGGTCACAAACACTTAGGAGAAATTGCGGAAGCAGTAAAAGCAGGAATTCGTAATGCAGGCGGAGTTCCGTTTGAGTTCGAAACCATTGGTGTTTGCGATGGCTTGGCAATGGGACATCAAGGCATGAAATACTCTCTATGCTCCCGTGAATTAATTGCAGACTCTATTGAGGTTATGCTAACAGCTCATCCTTTAGATGCGGTTGTGTTTATTCCAAACTGCGATAAAATTGTACCAGGTATGATTATGGCAGCATGCCGTTTGAATTTACCAAGTATTTTTGTAAGCGGCGGACCAATGCTGCCGGGTAAACATAAAGATACTCGTTTTGGACTTTCTGAGATGTTTGAAGCGGTTGGAAGTTATGCTTCCGGAAAAATTGATTTGGACGAATTGACAGATATGGAAAAATCAGCTTGTCCAAGCTGTGGTTCTTGCTCCGGAATGTATACAGCAAATTCTATGAACTGTTTAACTGAAGCGATAGGATTAGCTTTACCAGGAAATGGAAGTGTTCCTGCTGTGATGTCTGCCAGAACAGCGCTTGCAAAGCAAGCGGGCGAACGCATTATGGAGTTATTGAAACAAGATCTTCGTCCAAAGGATATTCTAAATGAAAAAGCATTTGAAAATGCGTTAAGAAGTGATATGGCTCTGGGTTGTTCAAGCAATACTGTTCTGCATTTGCTTGCCATTGCATATGAGGCAGGTGTGAACGTAACCATGGATCTGATTGATGAAATCAGCAAAACAACGCCTCAGCTTTGCAAATTAAATCCTGCAAGCGAAGTATTTATTACAGATTTAAATGAAGTGGGCGGCATTCAGTCTGTGCTGAAAGAACTAGCAAAAGCAGGGTTGGTACATACAGATATTCCAACAGTCAGCGGTACGGTTGGTGAGAGAATGAAAAATTATCCTACAGCTGACGGTGAAGTTATCCGTACTATAGAAAATGCTTTCCGTAAAGATGGCGGTATTGCTATTTTGAAAGGAAATATTGCACCGGAAGGTGCTGTTGTTAAACAAGGTGCGGTTGCACCTGAAATGATGGTTCACAGTGGTCCTGCACGCTGCTTTAACTGTGAAGAAGATGCTTCCGAAGCAATTCTTGGCGGTAAAATTAAAGCGGGTGATGTTGTAATTATTCGTTATGAGGGACCAAAGGGTGGACCAGGTATGCGTGAAATGTTACAGCCAACCGCAGCCATTACAGGTATGGGATTGGGTGCCAGTGTTGCATTGATTACAGACGGACGTTTTTCAGGTGCTACCCGAGGAGCCTCTATTGGACACGTTTCTCCTGAAGCTGCAGCAGGCGGTGTAATTGCGTTGATAGAAGATGACGACATCGTTGATATCAATATCACAGAACGCAAGCTAGATGTTCGTGTAAGTGAGGAAGAGCTTGCAGAAAGAAAAAAACGTTGGAAAGCTCCTGAAAAAGAATTGACAGGTTATATCAAACGTTATGCACAGCATGTAACTTCCGGTTCTCGCGGTGCTGTATTCGAAAAATAAAGATACGTATTATTTTGTCGGCACAGTACCCGTAAAACGGTACTGTGCTTTTTTGTAAAGTTGAAAAAAGAAGAAAAAAACAGTATAATAGATAGAAACAATCATGAGTTTGAATGAGGGGGAAATCGAAATGGGCATGACAATGACACAAAAAATTCTTGCTGCACATGCCGGGCTAGATTCTGTAAAAGCAGGTCAATTAATTGAAGCTAACTTAGATATTGTATTAGGCAACGACATTACAAGTCCGGTTGCAATTAATGAATTTGAAAAATGTGGTGCCAAAGGCGTATTTAACAAAGAAAGAATTGCGCTGGTAATGGATCACTTTACACCGAATAAAGATATTAAAGCTGCAGAACAATGCCGTCAGGTAAGAAATTTTGCAGACAAATATGATATTAAAAATTACTTTGATGTAGGACAAATGGGAATTGAGCATGCACTTCTCCCAGAGCAAGGGGTGGTAGGTCCCGGCGATGTTATTATCGGTGCAGACTCACATACTTGTACTTATGGCGCTTTGGGTGCGTTTTCTACAGGTGTGGGTTCTACAGATATGGCTTGCGGTATGATAACAGGAAAAGCTTGGTTTAAGGTACCATCTGCAATTAAAGTAGAATTGGTAGGTAAACTTCAAAAATATGTAAGCGGTAAAGACGTTATTTTGCACTTGATTGGTAAAATTGGCGTAGATGGCGCTTTATATCGTTCTTTAGAGTTTACAGGAGAAGGTATTGCAAGTTTATCCATGGATGACCGTCTTTGCATTGCGAATATGGCAATTGAAGCAGGTGCCAAAAACGGTATCTTCCCGGTAGATGATGTAACACTGGAATACTGCAAGGGCAGATGCCAAAGAGAGCCTAGAATTTTTCAGGCAGATTTGGATGCAGAGTATGATGAGACCATTGTGATTGACCTTTCTGAGTTGCGTCCTACAGTGGCATTTCCTCATTTACCTGAGAACACCAAGACCATTGATGAAATTGGAGAAAATGAAATTAAAATTGACCAAGTAGTAATTGGTTCCTGTACCAATGGCAGAATTGAAGATTTAGAAGTAACCGCTGAGATTTTAAAAGGCAAAAAAGTTGCAAAACATGTTAGATGTATCATTATCCCAGGTACACAGTCCATTTATTTGGAAGCTGTTCGCAGAGGCTGGGTTGAAATCTTCATTGAAGCAGGCGCAGTATTTTCTACACCAACATGTGGTCCTTGCTTGGGTGGACACATGGGAATTTTGGGTAAAGGTGAACGTGCGGTTTCAACAACAAACCGTAACTTTGTGGGACGTATGGGTCATATTGATTCTGAAATTTACTTGTCCAGTCCAGCAGTTGCTGCGGCAAGTGCATTGACCGGTTATATTACAGACCCAACGAAATAAAAAGGAGGTTTTTTATATGAACGCACACGGTATAGTACATAAATATGGTGATAATGTGGATACGGACGTGATTATCCCAGCTCGTTATTTGAACACAGCTTCCCATAGTGAGCTGGCTGCTCATTGTATGGAAGATATTGATAAGGATTTTGTAAACAAAGTAAAACAAGGCGATATTATTGTTGCTAATAAAAACTTTGGCTGCGGATCTTCTCGTGAACATGCGCCCATTGCTATTAAAGCAAGCGGTATTTCATGTGTAATTGCAAGTACATTTGCACGTATTTTTTATCGTAACTCTATTAATATCGGCCTTGCAATTTTAGAATGTGACGAGGCAGCAAAAGATATTAAAGACGGTGACGAAGTAAAAGTAAATTTTGATACAGGTGTAATTGAAAATGTTACTACCGGAAAAACATATCAGGCAGAACCATTTCCACCGTTTATTCAAAATATTATTTCCAAAGGTGGATTGCTTAAGAGCATAGGAAAATAATGAGTAAGAGTATAACTGAAATACATTGGTATTTTGGTTATACTCTTTTGTCATTTTATAGACAGAAAAACGAAAAAAGCTTTATAAAATATTCATCAATATTAAGTACTTTTCTATTATAATGAAGCTATTAAGTTACTAAAGAGAGGAATCGGTTATTATGTCGGCAGGTAAAATATTAGTAGTGGATGACGATCAGAATATTTGCGAATTATTACGTTTATATATTGAAAAAGAAGGCTTTGAAGTTCGTATTGCTAATGATGGACGTAGAGCGTTAGAAATTTTTGAAGAGCAAAACCCCGATTTGATTATGCTGGATATTATGCTGCCGGAATTAGACGGTTGGCAAGTGTGCAGAGAAATTAGGAAGAAATCCCAATGTCCTATTATTATGTTGACTGCAAAAGGTGAAGTATTTGATAAAGTACTTGGACTTGAATTGGGTGCGGATGATTATGTGGTAAAACCATTTGAGACCAAAGAAGTAGTTGCTCGCATTAAGGCTGTTTTGCGCCGTTACGGAAGCAATGCAGAGGAGCAGATAAAAGAAGTACGTTACGATAAATTGAGCATTAATTTGACTAATTATGAATTGAAGGTAGATGGCGTAGCTATTGACACACCTCCCAAAGAGATGGAATTAATTTACCATTTAGCCAGCAATCCTAACCGTGTATTCACACGTGACCAACTTTTGGATGAGGTATGGGGCTTCGATTATTACGGAGATTCCCGTACGGTTGACGTGCACGTAAAACGCTTAAGAGAAAAGTTAGAGGGTGTTTCTGATAAATGGGCGCTGAAAACCGTTTGGGGTGTAGGTTATAAATTTGAGCTGAAAGAATAAAGAGAGGGCTGTTTTGATTGAAAAAGAGCTTGTTTAAGAAATATCTAAGTGTAACATCTATTATCATTGTAGTTAGCTTTTTATTCTTAGGCACCGTTATGATTGTATTTATTGCTCGTTACTTCCAATCTGAAAAGCAGGCACAATTGACGCAGAATGCAAAAAGTATGGCAAGTATTGCAGGTCAAAGTGTTGTTATGATGCAGGATAATCAATACTTACTTGACGGTTCCAGAATGGCTTTATTTATCAAGGCTTTTTCGGATAATGTAGATGCCGATTTTTTCTTGGTGGATCAATCCGGAGCTGAAATGCTTTCTACCTATAGCATTGAAGAAGATGAAAATCCCAATGCAGATATTAAATCTAGGCAAAATATCAGCGCTGAAACCATGCAGCAGGCATTATCCGGTTATTTTTCCGCTACGGGTACTATGAACGGATTATATGAGAGCAATTACTATATCATTGGTGTTCCAATTGTTACCACAAATTCTTCTGGTCAACAAGTTGCGATAGGAGCTGTGTTTGCTGCATCTGACTTAAAGGTACTGGATGTATTTAGATCTGAAACTATTAAGATGTTTTTATTGGCTGCTATTGCGGCATTTATGGTGTCGTTTTGTATTGTTTGGACATTCTCGTACAAATTGGCAAAGCCACTGCGAGAAATGGCAATTGCAGCCAAACATTTTGGAGAAGGAGATTTTTCTGTTCGTGTTCCGGTTGGAAGTCAAGATGAAATTGGAGAGTTATCATCCGCATTTAATCAAATGGCGGAAACATTGGCAGCAGGTGAAAGTATGAGGCGTAATTTTATTGCAAATACTTCTCATGAACTGAAAACACCAATGACAACAATTGCGGGGTTTGTGGATGGCATTTTGGACGGGACTATTCCCGAAGAAAAACGCAATCATTATTTGAAGATTGTTTCTCAGGAAGTAAAACGTTTGTCTCGTTTGGTAAAGACCATGTTGGATCTTTCTAAAATTGACAGCGGCGAAATGAAACTGCGTCTTACTCGCTTTGATTTAAGCAATACTATATTTGTTACGTTGTTATCTTTTGAAAAAGCCATAGAAGATAAAAAAATAGAAATCCGTGGTTTGGAAACTGCCTCCAGCTTATTTGTAGACGGCGACCCTGATATGATACATCAGGTTTTATACAATTTATTGGAAAATGCAGTAAAGTTTACAAATGTAGGAGGTTACATTGACATACGTTTAGCAGAAACCAATGATCGTGTAACAGTTACCATTAAAAACAGTGGACCAGGTATTCCTGCAGATGAAGTAGCAATGATATTTGACCGTTTTTATAAAACGGATAAATCTCGCAGTCAAGATAAAAACGGAATGGGACTTGGACTTTATATTGTTCGCACTATTATTCGCTTGCATGGCGGAGATATTTGTGTTAGCAGCGTTGAAAATGAATTTTGTCAATTCGAGTTTTGTTTACCGAAAAAGATAAAAGAAACAAATTGTGATAAAGGAAAAGATAACAAAGAACAAAAGGATACTAAGTGGAGTAATCCGCTAAAAAATGATAACAAGCAAACGAAAACAGAAAAGAAAGCAAAGAAAAAAGAAGAAGATTCTACACCTGAAGTAATTGAAGTGACAGATGTAGAGATTGTAGAAAAACCAAAAGATGACGATGCTGCACTGCATTGATGTGTAATAAACAGTAGGGTAAATATAGTTTTGCCCTACTGTTTGTCATCAGATACTATTGATAAGAGGTGTACATATGGACGAAAATCGCAATCCGTTTGATTTTGAGCAATCAAATTCCAATTCGGCTGAGCCAAAATCCAAAGGTTCTCATACCGCTCCGTCAACGGAATGTCCTCAACAGGGGGCACATGATCAATCGGAGAATGCCTACTTCCAGTCAGGGAAAGGATATACAAACCCTGAACAGAATCAGCAAAAAGGAAGTTCTGATATTCCGCCGTATCAATGGAACTCTTCTTATCAGGGAGAGTTTTCTCAGAATCGAGATCCGTCTGGGCAGCAAGTTCCATATAACTCCTATGAGCAGCAATATCCCTATGGAACAGGACATCCGAATTCTTGGAATCAAAACTACAATGACGATTCATTTCCTAATTGGAATGGACAGTATTGGCAAAATGGAGAGGGATTCCAACCTTCTCCTTCCGGATGGCCTCCGCAGGAACCAAAAAAGAAGATGAGCGTAGGCGTAAAGGTATTTATTGTGATATTGGCTGTTTTGGCAGTTGTTTTTATTGGAGGGTTTGCAGGATTTGGTATTTATGTAGTGGTTCAGCAGCAAAATGAAACATCGTTTGAATCAAGCGATAATCACAACTCTTCTCAATTTTCAAATAATTCCATTTTGGATGAAGACACTGCTGAATATATTCCCGATAAAACTGACCCGAATTTTCAGGGTATTACACTTTCATCTGCAGACAGTGAGGTGCTCACACCTGAACAAGTATATGAAAAAGTATCTGTATCAATGGTTAGTGTTTTATCGACCTCTATAGACGGTATAGTAGAGAAAGATTCTTCGGTGAGTCAGGGAAGTGGGGTCATTGCAACTTCCAATGGATATATTATTACAAATGCGCATGTAATTGATTATTCCAAATCTGCACAGGTAGCTGTGATTACGCATGACCAGAAACAATATAATGGTATCGTAGTAGGTCTTGATAAAGATACTGATTTGGCCGTGATTAAAATTGAAGCAGAAGGATTAATACCTGCTGAATTTGGAGATGATAACGCTTTATCTGTGGGAGAAACTGTGGTTGCAATTGGAAATCCGGGTGGTGTACAGTATTCAGGCTCTATGACAATGGGCGTTGTGTCCGCAGTGAATCGCAGCGTAGCAAATTATAGCAGTACAGGCATTACGTATATTCAAACAGATACAGCCATTAACCCCGGCAATTCAGGTGGTGGATTAATCAATATGCTTGGGCAGGTCGTTGGGATCAATACAATTAAAGTAGTATCTTCCGGTTATGAAGGTATGGGATTTTCGATTCCCATTAGTCAGGCCAAGCCAATACTGGATACGTTAATTAGAGAAGGCGACATACCATCAGTTGGTAAATTGGGTATTACAGGTTCTACTCAATATCTTCCGGTAGACGGCCAAACGTATTCGGTAGCAGGCGGAGTATTGATTGCCTCTATCGAGGGCAGCAGTCCTTTGGCAGATAGTGATTTAGAACAGGGAGATTTAATTGTAGCATTTAACGGTAATACCATTAAAACACTTGAAGATGTATATATGCAGTTAAAAGATTATCGTGTGGGAGAAGAGATTACCTTAACCATTCGCAGAATCAATGAAAATGAAGATTTCACATTTGATGTGCAAACTACGATTATGAATCGTAATTAAAAATATTATTGTTATTTCAATATTCATGAGAATCCGAACTTTCTATTAGGAAAGTTCGGATTTTTTCTTTTGTTCGTATTTTCCCATGCTTTTTAAAAATTTTTTACACTATATTTCCCTATTCAGGCGAATTTTCGACTGTTTTTTACGGTATAGTGAGGGGGTTTATATAAATAAAGCATTAGGAGGAATTTATGGAACATACAGATAAGGAAAAACAGACAAAGTTAGTGGAAGGTCTTGAGCGCTTAGCTTTTGGTAATGTAACAGATGCCATTAAACTTTTGTTTTGTGATGAGTTAAATACCCGCATACTGAATAAATTGGACTTATTTCATATTTCTGAAATTAAGCGACCGAAAGGCGGAGGAATTGAAATCAAATTTTATGACCGTTTGAAAGCGCTTCAATGTTTGCAGGAATTATATAATGGTCAGTCAAGTGATACTTCCGGTTTTTATCGTGCTTTGGAGCAAGGTGTGAAAACATTTGAGGAGGATGAATCTTAATTGAGATTTCAATCATTCTCAAAAAAACAGCTTCAGGTATTAAGTTGGTGGTATGAAGGCAGTCCGTATGCCTCTTACACAGCCGTGATTTGTGACGGTGCAGTCAGAAGCGGAAAAACTCTATGTATGAGTATTTCGTTTTTTCTCTGGGCTTTTTATCAATTTCAAAATCAATCGTTTGCCTTCTGCGGTAAAACCATACGCTCTTTAAAGCGGAATTTAATCACCCCTGTTTTACCGATTTTGAAGGAGTTGGGTTTTCAATGTCACATTCATTACTCAGAAAATTGTTTGAGTGTCATCTTTCAAGGACGAAAAAATCGATTCTATCTGTTTGGCGGTAAAGATGAAGGTTCGGCAGCAATGATACAAGGCATCACGTTAGCGGGCGTTATGTTTGATGAAGTTGCCTTGATGCCGCGCTCTTTTGTGGAGCAGGCTTTGGCAAGATGCTCTGTGGAAGAGGCAAAGTTTTGGTTCAACTGTAATCCGGAGCATCCTCAGCATTGGTTTTATCAAGAATGGATTTTAAAATCCAAACAAAAACAGGCCCTATATTTGCATTTTACAATGGAAGATAATCCGTCGTTGTCCCCAAAAGTGCGCAAGCGCTATCATTCTTTGTATTCAGGTGTGTTTTATGAACGCTTTGTATTGGGAAAATGGGTAGCGGTACAAGGCATTATTTATCCTTTTATGACGCAAGATAGATTTTGTGATACACCAAAAGGGCAATTTGAGGAATATGTGGTATCCTGCGATTACGGAACGGTTAATCCTTCCTCCTTCGGTTTGTGGGGAAAACAACAAGGAATCTGGTATCGTCTGGAAGAATATTACTATCATTCTCGTTTGACGGGGACGTCCCGCACGGATGAGGAACATTATGCAGGATTGGTGGCTTTAATCGCAGGTCGTCCGGTTGCCAAAATTGTAGTAGACCCATCTGCCGCCAGCTTTATTACAGTCATTCAGCGTCATGGAGCGTATTTGGTTCTTCCTGCAAAGAATGACGTGGTAGATGGTATCCGTGCAGTGAGTGTTGCCCTAAAACAAGGGGATATACGAATTTGCAATACTTGTACGGATGCGATTCGCGAATTTGGTTTATACCGTTGGAACGATTCCATGCATAAAGATATGCCGATAAAAGAAAATGACCACGCGATGGATGACATTCGCTACTTTGTTTCTACCGTTTTATCAGAAAGAAATGACGATTTTTTTGTTATGGCAGCGCAGCGCTGTTGATTTATTCAGTATGGCGCAGCTGACATAGAAAATACCAACAACAGATGATAGAGAAAAAAGAAGGGATTTTTTCATTGAATTTCATGAGAAAACAAGGACAAGAGGGGAAAAAGAAGAAAAAAGAACAAGCTTTAGAAAGTAAGACAGTTGATGCTACCATGGCAGTCCAAACTGTGGGTAAACAAGATTATTTTGTATGGCAATGTTGTGAGAATAACATTGCTGCGGAGCGGCAGCTTTATACTGCATTAAGAGGTGCAGTGCCGATTATTGATTCAGCCATTCATAAGTTGCTTCGTATTATTGGAAATTTTACTGTGGAATGCGAGGATAAACAAGCAGAAAAAGAACTGCATTCTTTTTTGGATCATGTAAAGGTGAATACGTATCAGCAAGGTATTTACAGTTTTATCAGCTGCTATTTTGACCAGTTGCTTACCTATGGTACAGCAGTTGCTGAGATAGTTCCTACCATTGGAGGCGATGATATTGGCGCATTGTATGTAGCTGATTTGGACAACATTGATTTGATGCATGACGATAAAACATTATCTGTAGATATTTATGTAAAAGATAGTTTTGGAGAAAGAAAGCCGATTCCATATCCGGATTTGATTTTAATGTCAGCGCTCAATCCGCCTCACGGCAGTGCACATGGTGTTTCTATTTTAAGAGGTTTGCCGTTTGTCAGCGAGGTACTTCTAAAAATTTACAAATCTATTGGTATTAATTGGGACAGAGTCGGTAATGTCAGATTTGCAGTTACCTATAAACCGACCAATGACCCTATGGACCGCGCGTATGCAAAAGAACGTGCACAGCAAATTGCTACAGAATGGAGTCGTGCGATGCGCAGCGGCGATATCAGTGATTTTGTGGCAGTGGGTGATGTAGGGATTAAAGTCATTGGTGCGGACAACCAGATTTTAGATAGTGAAGTACCTGTACGTCAGATGATGGAGCAGATTATTACAAGGCTTGGATTACCCCCGTTTATTTTAGGATTGTCGTGGTCCTCGACCGAAAGAATGTCCAGCCAGCAGGCGGATGTTTTAACAAAAGAAATGGAAGCTTACCGTATGCTGCTGAACCCTTCTATTGAAAAAATATGTTCCCTTTGGCTTACACTGCACGGTTATGATACCTCTTTTGAAATTGTATGGGATACCATTACCATGCAAGATCGTGTAGAGGAAGCCGACGCCAGATTAAAACACGCGCAGGCAGAAAAACTGGAGTGGGAAACAGCAAAGGAAAAGGAGGGAAAACAGTGAACGGAGCTATTATCAAACATATGCAAACAGATGTGACACGCGACTTGGAATGCATCAATCAATATACACGCAGGCCATTTACAGAACAGGAAGTATATACATTTTCTGTGGTGCTTTGTGACAACGAAATCGACCGTGATTTTGAACGGTTCAGTGTAGAAGCATTACATACGTTAAGTCAATTGTTTTTAGGAAAAACAGGCATTTTTGACCACAATATGAAAACAGGTAATCAAGCGGCGCGTATTTATGATACAGCAATGGAAACTATGGAAGGAAAAATGACTTCCTATGGAGAACCGTATACTCGTTTGGTAGCAAAAGCATACTTGCCGCGATGTGAAAAAAACACAGATTTGATTATGGAAATTGAAAGCGGTATGAAAAAAGAGGTAAGCGTAGGTTGTGCTGTTGCAGAGAGAATTTGTTCTGTTTGCGGTGCGAACCAATCATTCGCACCATGTAACCATAAACAGGGAAAACAGTATGAAAAAAACGGAGCAAAAGAAGTCTGCCACATTGTTTTGAATCAGCCCACAGACGCATATGAATGGTCTTTTGTGGCAGTACCTGCCCAGCGAGAGGCGGGGGTCATAAAGATGTTTGCAAAGACGAAAGGGGGAATGACAGTGGAACAAATCATTCAAAAAATGAAAGAGACTCAAGAGGGGCTATTCCTTTCTGAAGAAGAAATCAGAAAAATGCTCAGACATCTGGAACAAATGGAAGAATATGCGGCGTGCGGAAAAGCATACAGGGAAGAAGTAAGCCGCAATGTAGTCAAACTTTGCGGTTTGGTGCAGCCTCAAATTTCTGCTGAGGTGATGAAGCGTGTGACAGAAGGTATGGGTTTAGATGATTTAAAAGTCTTTGAGAAGGCATTTCGCACAAAGGCGGAAGAAGTGATTCCCCTTTCGCCGCAGTTGGCTGTGGCAAAAGAGAAAGAATACAAGAAAAACAGCCCAAATCAGGCATTTAAAATTTAAGGAGTTGAATATATGAAAGTGTCATTAAACGGTTACGGTGAAAGCGTAACTACATTTGAAGCGGAAGACAGTGTAAAAGCAGGTTATCCTGTAAAAATGACAGATAACGGAAAAGTTGGTTTATGTACTGCCAAAGAAGCATTTTGTGGTATTGCACTTAACGTCAGAAACGGTTTTGCGGCAGTACAGCTACAGGGTTATTATGGTGGATTGCCATACACAGGTTCCGGTATGAAGGTTGGAATCTTAAAACTTGGTGCTACTTCCGATAAGGCGGAAGTATCTGAAACAGGCAAAGAATGTCTGGTAGTAGATGTAGACAGTGAATCTTCTACCTGCGGTATTATTCTTTAATTGGAAAGGGAGAATCAAATGGCTTTTTATGATAATTTAAAATTGGAAAAAGGAATGTACAATTCCGGTAATAAAAGTTTTACACAGGTATTGGAAGAACTGGACTGTTCCAAAAATTATGAGGGAACAGAATTGGAGGGTTTAGATGCTTATCAGCGTCAATTAAAACGTTTTGATATTAAAGTAGGGGGCAGAAGCTCCGATTCGGTTGAAAAATTTTTCCAAACCAGTGACAGTGCTGCATTGTTTCCCGAATATGTAACACGTGCAGTAAAGCAAGGGATGGAGTATGCAAATTTACTGCCTTCTATTGTGGCTACCACTACTACAATTCAATCTATGGATTACAGAACCATTACAGCGTCTCCCAGTGAGGATGACAAAGAGTTAAAACCTGTGGCGGAAGGTGCTGAAATTCCTCAAACCGTAGTCAGAACACAAGACAATTTGGTAAAACTTCATAAAAGAGGCAGAATGCTGGTTTCCTCCTACGAGGCATTGCGTTTCCAGAAATTAGACTTATTTACGGTTACATTACGTCAAATTGGCGCGTATATTGCAAGAGCACAATTAAAAGATGCGGTAGATGTGTTGCTTAACGGTGACGGAAATGGCAATGCGCTGACACCTACCTCTTTATCTGCAAAACCTACTTATACGGATATTGTAAAACTTTGGGGTGAATTGGCTCCATATGAACTAAACACAATGTTAGCATCGACTGTGACAATGCAAGATTTATTGAATATTGACGAATTTAAAGATGCAACAGCAGGTTTGAATTTTCAAGGTACAGGTAAACTTGTTACACCTTTGGGAGCAAATTTACTTCATGTTCCATCTTTGAAAGACAAAACCATCATTGGTCTTGATAAAAATTGTGCGTTGGAAATGGTACAAGCAGGTGACGTTATTACAGATTATGATAAACTGATTGACCGTCAATTGGAACGTGCAACCATCAGTACCATTGCAGGTTTTGCAAAAATCTTTACGGGTGCTGCAAAAGCAGCTTCTTACACTGCTTAATTAGGGTTTACTATGGAAGAAGTATTGAGAAGGTTTGCAAGACTGGCAGGACTGACAGAAGAGGAAGCATTACAATGGCAGGACCTTTGCGGTGACGCTTATGTTTTGCTGGAATCACAAAGAAAAAAGCAGAAAGATGCTTCTTGTGTTGGAGATTTGGTTTGTGCCGCTGCCGCTGCATTGGCATTTTACCAATATACATTGCATCAAAGTGCAGCAAGCGAAGCTGATTTTACCGCAGGAGATGTGCGTATTTCTCACAACAGCAAAAGTGTGGAATGGGCAAAGGAATTTTGGCTTGAGGCACGCAGCCATGCTGCTCCGTTATTGAAAGACCCGGATTTTGGTTTTTGGGAGATGAAAGTATGAAAAAAAGTGCGTATTTAAAAACTATGTTTCAAACATACGGAAATGAGATTACGGTGTACCCAAAATATAAAAAAGAATATCAAGTAAAAGGATTTATTCGCCCGTTGTCTTTTCAACATTTACCTTCTTCCAATGAGCTGGGCATTCCTTTTGACCATACGGACGACGGCGGTTACCTGTATCTTGGTCCGGCTGAATACCGCATTGACAGGGAATTGGAGGAAACCAAACTGGAACAGGATGACGTCCTATATTGGGTTACAAAATCCAGGGCAGTCTATCTGCAAAATGAGCCAATCTACGTTTGTGCGGTACTGCAGAAAGTTGTAGCATCGTAGAAGGAGAATCGTTATGGAAGAATTATGGAGTCAAACACCAAAAGATATTTTTGATACCAATACTGTCTCATCGGTTTCTGACCAATTGGAACAAGATTATCGCAGATATGCACATAAATTAGATGAAGAGGTGATTGGTTAGTGGTGCCTCTTATGAAATTTAAAGATTTTATATGGAGTAAAAATCCCGAAACATTAGATATTTCTATTACAAGAGATATTAAAGAATTGCCGATTCCCTTCCATGGTTCTGTGATGCAGGATTATGGGGAACAGAAACGGATTATCAAAGGGGAGGGTGAGTTTTCGGGAAAACGTTGTATGGAAACATATCAGAAGCTGGCAGCACTGTTTGAAAGTGGCGAAAGCGGTGTATTATTATTGCCCAATTTTCCTGCATTGATTGCAAAACCTGTTTCTCTTTCTTATGTGGCTGTTACAAGACCAGATATTCTGCGTTATCAGTTTGTATTCTGGGAAGACAGCAGAAATTCTGTTGCAGCACCTGAAACCTCTCAGTTTTGCATACATGTTACGGTGAAAGAGGACGGGGAAAATGTATGGACCATTGCACAAAAGGAACATACAACGGTGGAAGAACTGCTGCGGCTGAATCCTCACATTGTATGGCCCAGTTATTTAACGAAAGGTATGCAGGTGACTTTGCCATGAATTATTGCTGCTATACGGTGAGCGGAAAAAAAGTTGCATTATTGCCCCCTGTTTCTGTTCAAATCAATGTGCATGAAGATGCTCCTGCCGACGATATGACGGTTGTGTTTCCGCTTACGGAACAAGTGCCAAAGATAGCAACCATACGTGTTTGGAATGGTGAAAAACCAATATTTTCAGGAATCATTGATGAACAGATGGTAGGGGTGACAAAAAGCGGTGCTGTATTAAAATTAATTGCTCGCAGCAGGGCGGCATTGCTTTTGGATAATGAAGCCATGCCACAGGAATATCATTATCCTTCCCTGACTCAACTGTATGAACGACACGTAGAACCGTATGGGTTCTGTGGCTTTATCGGCAATGGGGGAACATTTGATACAAAGCTGACTATCACCAAAGGAATGAGTGAATGGCAAGTCATTGAAGAGTTTTGTATCAGATGCTTTGGAACGATTCCTTATGTAACGGCTGACGATTATATTGATTGTAGCGGGGCGGTTCCAAACGAGCAGTTGGTATTTGACAATAGCAATGCATCGTGTATCCCCTATCTGTCAATCCTTTATCGTGACAAATTTTATAAACGAGTCAGTGAGTTGTATGTACAGCCAAAACTGGGACAGGCATATACCTCTGTTGTGCATGATAATCAAGCACATAAATTGGGTGTACAGCGCAGACGATTTGTGGTCTCCAATAATTATAGAGGGACACGTATGATTGACAGTGCAAAACGAAAAGCAGTAGAAGTAACGGTTGTGTGTGCGGGAGGCATTTGTGGTTCTTTAAAAATGCCTGTTGTTATTTCCGATGCGATTTTGGGTACCGTTGATAAATTGAGTATTGCAGGCTGGACTTATACATTGAACAGCAACGGGGAACGCTGTGAATATTTGCTGAGAAAAGAAGATATTTAATGATAAGAAATGAGTTGATACGATGTGGATTTCACAAAAAGTAGGTGCTTTGGAACAACCAAGTGCCCAGATACAAGTAGGGGAAGTACTTAGTAATACAGGCAGTCTTTCCATACAGGCTGTTGGACAATACAGTGCAGTGCCCCTAGCGGCTCCGTTTGGCATTACTTATGCACCGCCCAAAGGAACAAAGGTAGTTTTGTTGGAAGAAGAGGATACGGTATTGTGTACGGGGGCAATTTCCGAGTCTGTAAATTTATCTGAAGGGGAACTGATGCTGCGTTCTTCTGGCGGAGCATACATCCACTTAAAAAATAATGGAGATGTTGTCATAAACGGACAAGTATTTCCTCTGCAGTCTACTTAAGGAGGGGATTTCCATAGACAGTTTGATACAAAACGGAGATACGTCTGCCATTTTAGTCAGCGGCAGGCGGGAGTTATTGCAGCGAGTTCGGATACAGCTGACAGCGCATCGAGGGGAATTTCCTTACTGCGGAACGCTGGGCAGCAGATTGTACCAAATTGCTGTAAGCGATTCCAAATGTGAGAAGAAGGTACTGGAAGCAATCGAAGAAGCGCTTGAGTTCATACCGCAGGTTAGAGTAAAAGATGTAGCCATCTTGGGAAAAATAGTTACAGTTTATATAGAAACGGAATACGGAAATAACGCTTTACAATTTTCACTGAAAGGAGGAGAGTAAATGGAGACGTATGAGGAAATTTTGAAAAGGATGAAACAAACCTTTGCACAGCAGGCAGGTTATGAGGTAGAAAAAAACAGTGATTTGGAAATACGAATGCAGGTATTGGCGGGAGAACTTTACAGTTCATTTGCAAACATAGAATGGTTAAAGCGCCAGGTATTTCCTCAAACAGCTACGGGAGAATATTTGACGATGCACGGCACACAGAGAGGACTTGTGAGAAAGGAGTCTCAAGCGGCAGTAGGAAGCTTAACTTTTTCCAGAACCAGTGCTCTAAGTTATGATTTGCCCATTCCCGTTGGGACTGTTTGTGCTGTAGATAAAGAAGATACGGTACGATATATTACAACGGAAGAGGCAACCTTAAAGGCGAATGAACTAAGCGTTACTGTAAAAGCAAAGGCGAAAGAAGGAGGCCGTAACGGTAACACGGCTGAAAATACCATTCAAATTATGATTACTCCTCCTTCCGGAATTAAGGCAGTGACAAATGCAGAACCGTTTATTGGCGGTATGGATGCTGAAGACGACAATGCGTTTCGTGCACGGTTATTAAAAAGTTACGCAAATATCTCCAACGGAACCAATGCTGCATTTTACAGGGAACTGGCAATGAAACATCCATCTGTTTATTCCGCAGGCGTAGTTGCAAAAGATGACGGAGTTGGAACGGTTTCTGTATATGTGGCTACCAGAGGCGGCGTGCCGTCCGATGAAGTCATAGAAGAATTACAAAAGGAATTTGATGAGGCAAGGGAATTAAATGTAGCAGTAACCGTAAAACCGGCGGTTTTACAAAAGATACCTCTGCGGATTCAAATCAAACCTGCAGAGCAGTATTCATTTGAACAGGCAAAAGAAATTTGTATGCAAGTCGTTGATGATTATTTTGCGCAGATGCATATTGGTGGTATTTTCCGTGTTGCTGAATTATGTAGGAACATGTTGGAGTCGGGTGCGATTGTCAATCACTTTACACCTCCGGGAGAAGATTTCTCAATGCCGCAAAATAAATTGGTTGTAAAAGGTAATATTATCATTGAGGAAGGCAGCGTGATGTAATTTGAGCATTTCATTTACAGCAATGAAAAATGCTTTGATTGCAACGGGGATTTATGAAATAACAGAAAGTACCAGATTATATGCAGAATTAAAAGCTTATGATGCCGGTTTGCAAATGCTGCATGACCAACTGGATGAATTATTGCAGGAAGCATTGATTCCAACGGCGGTTTCTTATGGTTTAGCGGAAAAAGAGTTACCATTTGGCTTGAATCTCAGTTCTTGCACGGAAGAAGAAAGAAGAAAAATGTTATGTATGCGCGGTGCCATTGATGTAAATTCTTTTAGCAAAGCGGACTTTTTGAACATATTACAATCAGGAGGGATTGAATCTGAAGTGACCGAATCTCCAAGCACACAGCAAATAGATGTACGGGTTTTATCCGTAAAAGGCCTTCAAACGCAACAAGATGCACAAAGGGTTATTTTTGATTACATCCCTGCTCATGTAGAGTGTACAGTTACATTTTTAAATAAAATCGAGTGATTTCAGTATTTGAATGTATAAGTATTAATATTTGGGGTTAAATAAAATAGGAAAACAGGTTGGGGCAATGTTAGGCATTGCCCCAATTGTCGTAATAGTAGGAAATTACTTGTATTTTCTGCTTTATTATACTATCATAAAGATAAATATTTCAGGAAAATACAGTAATGAAAAATATGATTTAACCTGTTGGCAAAACAGAGGGGGAACAAGCAAATGGAACTGCATGAAAATACAGAGAAACAAGAGAGTGCTTTGTTGGTTGCGGTAGATACAGGAAATTATGATGTAGAGGCTTCGTTGGCAGAGTTATACGAACTTACCAAAACTGCGGGCGCAGAACCCTTTGGAGCCATGACGCAAAAAAGACCGGCTTATGAAACATCTACCTGTGTTGGTTCAGGTATGATTCAGGAAATTGCAGATATTTGCCAAAAACAGGAGATTGATTTGTTGATTTTTGACTGCGAATTATCTCCAACACAAATACGGAATATAGAGAATATTACAAACGTGCGAGTAATAGACAGAACGATGTTGATTTTAGATATTTTTGCAGCACGTGCTGTTTCCAAAGAAGGCAAATTGCAGGTAGAATTGGCACAGCTAAAATATATGCTTCCACGTCTAACCGGAAAAGGTACCGCTTTATCTCGTTTGGGCGGCGGTATTGGTACCAGAGGTCCCGGTGAAACTAAATTGGAAACGGACAAGCGACATATTCATCGAAGAATAGATGCTTTAAAAGAACAATTGGAACAAGTAGAAAAACATAGGGAACAAATCAATCGCAGAAGGAAAAAAGACGGCACTGTTACAGTAGCGTTGGTGGGCTATACCAATGTGGGAAAAAGTACACTTATGAATTATTTAACGGATGCAGGCGTATTGGCAAAGGATATGCTGTTTGCAACACTGGACCCAACTGCAAGAGCTTTGCGCTTGCCTTGCGGAAAAACCGTAATGCTCATAGATACGGTTGGATTGGTGCGCAGACTTCCCCACCATTTGGTACAAGCATTTAAATCTACCCTGGAACAGGCGGCAACTGCGGATATTATTTTAAATATTTGCGATGCATCCAGCGTAGAATCACAAGTACATTTAACTGTGACCAAAACATTATTGGAAGAGCTAGGTTGTAAAGACAGACCGATTATTCCTGTATTGAATAAATGCGATTTGGTTCCTGAGATTAACCATATGCCAATGATTGGCGGTGCAGTGAGAATTAGTGCTGCTACGGGGCAAGGTGTTGACCATTTACTGGAGGTCATTGAAGAAAATCTCCCTGTGAAAAATACCAAAGTGGAATTATTGTTACCATTTTCCAAAAGCGGACTTGCTGCTGAAATTCGCAAAGATGGTACTGTACTGCAAGAGGAATATGTTGCAGAAGGTCTGCATCTTATTGCAATGGTTACCCCTGACTTATTGCAGGAGGTATTGCCCTATGCAATTTTGGGAGAAGAATAATTGGTGTTGATTTGATGATACGACTATTAAAACCAAGCGATATTGATGCTGTAATGAATATTTGGTTGAGTTCCAATATACAAGCGCATTCTTTTATACCAAAGGAATATTGGATGAAATATTTTGAGCAAGTAAAGGAGATACTGCCTGATTCAACAGTATATGTATATGAAGATAAGGGTTCTGTACAAGGCTTTATTGGATTAACAGGGAATTATATTGAAGGAATCTTTGTAGAAGAATCTATGCGAGGTAGGGGAATAGGAACCCAATTATTACATCAGGTAAAGCAACTTTTTTCTTCCCTTACGTTACAGGTGTATGAGAAAAATCAATCTGCACTGAGGTTCTACTTTAAAGAGGGATTTCAAATCAAAAAGAAACAAATAGATTCTGAAACAGGTCAGATGGAATTTACTATGGAATGGAGTATGTAGATTTCTTTTTGAACAAATCACAGTATTTCTGTTTGATGAATGAAAAAAGAGTATGGTATAGTCCATACTCTTTTTTATAGATGATATTGCGTTTTCACCACTTTACGAATTTCGTCAAATGTTTTTATATTCTCAGGCGGTATGGTATGAGTTTGGATATGTTTCTCCATCCAAACAATATTATACCAGCGGTGAAACTTATAACCGCATTGGATACATTTTCCTACTTGACGATAGCCAAGACGTTGATGAAATAACATACTGTCTTTTGTGAGATAGGGATCTTTTTCATCCGTGTCAGCAATACAGGCATACAAATTTGTGATATTTTGAAGACTTAAAATTGTTTCTAATGTTTGATATAATTTTTTTCCTATTCCCATTTTTTTCGTTGTTTTCTTTACATAAATGGAAACCTCAACCGCCCATTGATAAGCACAGCGTTCCCGAAATGGGCGTGCATAAGTATAACCTACAATTTCGTTGTCTATTTCAGCAACTAAATATGGATAGGTTTGCAGAATATTGGAGATACGGTGTTCAAATTCTTGTACAGAAGGCACGGTATATTCAAATGTAATTGCTGTATTTTCTACATATGGTGCATAAATATCCAATAATGCAGCGGCATCTTGCACAGTTGCGATGCGTATCCTGATTTGTTTGTTCATGATATAACTCCTCTGTTTTCATCATTGTATGTATTATAATAGAAAGAAATTTACTATGCAATTCTTAGCATATCTATTTTAAAATATTATCTTAATAGCGAAATGTTGTTTGCTGTTAGAAGAAATCACGTACTTGTCCATTTGAAAAATAAGTTCTTTCTGAGAGTGATGCGAGAAATTTACAAGCATATAGTATCTAAAATAAAGTTAAAATCCAAAAGTGATTACTAAAAAAGCCTTGCTTATGTTAAATAAGCAAGGCTTTTTCTATGAATATGATTATTTTGATATTCGAATAGAAAATGATAAATTAGTCTCGTTTTAATATAGTTACAATATCACCGACAAATACTTCGTGATAATCTTTTTCTTTATAAAATGTTTCATCAATGGTGTCATCTATAAAGGATTTGGGATCCATTTTTTGCTTTGACATCTTTTTACAGATAAAAACTAGTTTTGCTTCAGCGTAATAAGGCGCTGCTTGGTCAAACATGACAGTCAGGCCAGTCTCTTTATCTTTGTCTATATCTCTGCCGGATTTGGTACCGCATAGTTTTAATGCAGGCTTATAGGTTTCATCGAATACACATAATGAATAGTATTCTTCACGGTCTATAAATTCCATAGTATAACGCTGTGGACGTACTAAAACATAAGTAACATTTTTTCTCCATAGCACGCCCAATCCGCCCCAGCTGACGGTCATGGTGTTATGTTTATCTTCATTTCCGGCAGTTAATAACAACCATTCTGTTCCAATGGTTGTAAAAGGATTTAGCTCTAATGTTTTTGGGTCAATTGGTTTTAAAGACATATTTGTACCCTCCATATCGTTGTTTATCAATTTTATACGATTATAATCTTATTTATTATATTACAGATTCCCAGTAAAGTTTGCAACTGTTGGTTATCAATTCTCAGTTTCTTTTTAAATATATTGCATTTTCTACAAGGAAACTGAAAAAATCATATGAATTTTGTCATGATGTGAAAATTTTATCAAAAATGAATAATTATACATTGCGTACTTGTAATATACAATCAAAAGCGTATAATAATACTTATATTTTATAACGGACAAAAAGGAGCATAGATATGGCACAACAAATTAAAAAAGTAGTACTTGCATATTCAGGAGGTTTGGATACCTCTATTATCATTCCATGGTTGAAAGAAAACTATGACAACTGCGAAGTAATCGCAGTTGCAGCTGACCTTGGTCAAGAAGATGAATTGGAAGGCCTAAATGAAAAAGCAATTAAAACAGGTGCTTCTAAATTATACATTGAAGATATGAGAAAAGAATTGATCGAAGAATATATTTGGCCTACTTTAAAAGCTAATGCTGCTTATGAGGGCAGATATTTATTGGGTACTTCTTTTGCAAGACCTTTGATTGCAAAAAGATTGGTTGAAATTGCAAAAAAAGAAGGTGCAGATGCAATTTGTCACGGCTGCACAGGAAAAGGAAACGATCAGGTTCGTTTTGAGTTGTCTATTCGTGCATTTGACCCGGATATTAAAATCATTGCTCCTTGGAGAGAGTGGGATATCAAATCCAGAGAAGAAGAAATCGACTATGCAGAGGCTCACAATATTCCTTTGAAAATTACAAGGGAAACCAACTATTCCAAAGATAAAAACTTATGGCACCTGTCTCACGAAGGATTGGATTTGGAAGACCCTGCAAACGAACCAAAATACAATGAAATTTTAGAGTTAGGTGTTTCTCCGGAACAAGCCCCGGACGTTGCAACCTATGTAACTATTCACTTTGAAAAAGGAATTCCAACCGCAATTGACGGCGTTAATATGAATGCTCTTGAAGTTATGGCAAAATTAAATCAATTGGGCGGCGCAAACGGTATTGGTATTGCAGATATTTTAGAGAACAGATTGGTTGGCATGAAATCCCGTGGTGTTTATGAAACTCCCGGCGGTACTATTTTGTATCATGCACACAGTAAATTGGAAGAAATGTGTTTGGATAAAGATACATTCCACTACAAACAACAAGTTGCTATTACATTCGGCGAATTAGTATACGACGGTAAATGGTATACTCCATTAAGAGAAGCATTGTCCGCATTTGTAGACAGCACTCAGGAATATGTAACAGGCGATGTAAAACTGAAATTGTATAAAGGCAATATCATTGATGCAGGTATGACATCTCCATATTCTTTATATGATGAAGAGACTGCAACCTTTGATGAAGATGAAGTTTATAATCATGCAGACGCTGCAGGCTTTATTAACTTGTTTGGTTTGTCTATGAAAATTCAAGCAAAAAAAGGACGTAAATTTAACTAAGGGTAATCAATAAGGAGGGCTCCCGGCATGAAGCTATGGGCAGGACGTTTTTCAAAAGAGATTGATAAAAAAACAAATGACTTTAACTCTTCCATAAAATTCGACAGCCGAATGATTGAGGAAGATATCAAGGGCAGTATTGCTCATGCAACCATGTTAGGTGCTTGCGGAATTATTGAGCAATCCGAAGCAGAACTGATTTGTAAAGAATTAGAACAAATTTATCAAGATATTCAGAGCGAAGCATTACCTATCGACCCAAATGCGGAAGATGTACACACCTTTGTAGAAGGAGAACTAACTCAGCGTATTGGTGTTTCCGGAAAACGTTTGCATACAGCACGCAGCCGTAATGACCAGGTGGCATTGGATGTACGTTTGTATTTGAAAAAAGAATGTGATGCATTATACAGCCAAATTGAGGAGCTGGTAACAGTACTTTGTAAAAAAGCAATCACTCATAAAGGTGATGTTATGCCAGGATATACTCATTTACAGCGTGCACAACCAATTACATTTGGTCATCACTTGATGGCGTATGCAGAGATGTTTCTGCGTGACCTTGGCCGTTTGAAAGACGCCAAAGCGCGTATGGACGAACTTCCACTGGGAGCAGGTGCGTTGGCAGGTACTACGTATCCGTTAAACCGCAGTATGACTGCTGAATTATTGGGCTTTTCCAGAGTGACTAACAACAGTTTGGACAGTGTTGCAGACCGTGACTTCTGTGTAGAAATTGCTTCTGCCATTGCGTTGGCAATGGTACACCTATCTCGTTTTTCAGAAGAAATTATTTTATGGTGTTCTTGGGAATTTAAATTTGTGGAGTTGGACGATGCCTTTTCTACAGGTTCCAGCATTATGCCGCAAAAGAAAAATCCTGATATTGCTGAATTGGTACGCGGTAAATCCGGCCGAGTCATTGGTGATGTTGTTACATTATTAACCATGCTGAAGGGATTGCCTTTGGCCTATAACAAGGATATGCAGGAAGATAAAGAGGCAATTTTTGATGCAGTAGATACCTTAAGAATGTGCCTTACTGCATTTATTCCTATGGTAGATACCATGAAGGTGTTGCCTGAAAATATGCGCAATGCGGCAGCACGCGGATTTATTAATGCCACAGACTGTGCAGATTACTTGGTGAATAAAGGTTTAGCGTTCCGCGATGCCTACAAAATAACCGGTACATTGGTTGCACAATGCATTGAACAAAACTTAACATTAGAAACACTTCCACTGGAAGATTATAAAGCGGTATGCGATACCTTTGATGAAGGTATTTATGATGCAATCTCTTTGGAACGCTGTGTAAACGGACGCAATGTTTTAGGTGCTCCGGCTCCTGAAAATGTAGAGATGCAGGCAAAACGAGTATTGAACTTGCTGGGTAAATAACCGGCACAATGGTGAAAGGCAGGCAAATCAATGGAAATTAAAGTTGGAGTTATCGGCGCAACCGGATATGCAGGCGCTGAATTGGTAAGACTTTTATTAAACCATCCTTATGCAAAGTTGACTGCAATCAGTTCGGTCACCTTTGAAGGACAAAAATTAAGTGAAGTATATCCTGCTTATCTTGGATTATGCGATATGGTTTGCAAAACCCAGGAAGAAGTGGTGGAAAAATGCGACGTTGTATTTGCCGCATTGCCTCATGGATTATCTCAGGAATTGGCAGCAGCTTGTTCCAAACGTATGAAGTTCTTTATTGATTTAGGCGCTGATTTCCGCTTAGAAGATGAGGAAACTTATAAAACTTGGTATGGTTGTGATTTTCTGGATAAAGCATTGCATGAGCAAGCTGTGTACGGATTGCCGGAATTGTTCCGTCCCCTTATTAGAGGAAAAAGCTTAATTGCAAATCCGGGTTGTTATGCAACAGCAGTTCCTTTGGCCATTGTACCTGCAATGGAAGCAGGATTGATTGAAACAGACCATATTATTGCAGACTGTAAGTCCGGTACTACAGGTGCAGGAAGAAAACCTACTCAAACTACTCATTTTCCAGACTGTAATGAGAGTTTTACTGCATACAAGGTAGCGGCTCATCGTCATACACCGGAAATAGAACAGACATTATCTTGCTATGCTCCAAATCCAGTAAAATTAACGTTTGTTCCTCATTTATTGCCGGTTAGCCGCGGTATTCTGGCAACATGTTATGCTACGTTAAAAGAAGGCGTAACAGAAGAGCAAGTTCGTTATGTGTATGGACGACGCTACCAACAGGAATACTTTGTACGGATGATGCCAAAAGGCAGTGTGGCCAATATTAAACATGTGCAGTATACCAATTTCTGCGATATTTCTGTTCATGTGGACGAACATGCGCATACATTGGTTGCTATTTCTGCCATTGATAATATGGTGAAAGGCGCTGCCGGTCAAGCAATTCAAAATATGAACTTGGTATTAGGTTTGGAGGAAAAAACAGGCCTTACCATGATTCCACCGGCATTTTAATTGTAAATTATTATACATGCATGACCCTGTTGCGATGACGCAGCGGGGATTTATGCCCTATAAAGAATATTATGATGGAGGCAGCATATGACATTTCATATCATAGAAGGCGGCGTTACAGCAGCGAAAGGGTTTCAGGCTTCGGGAATTCATTGTGGTATCCGTAAAAACCGCAGTAAAGCAGACCTTGCTTTGATTTACAGTGATGTGCCCTGTGCAGCGGCAGCTGTTTATACACAAAACTTAGTAAAAGGTGCTCCTATTGCGGTTACCAAACGTAATATTGCAGACGGTATGGCACGAGCTGTGATTTGTAACAGCGGTAATGCCAATACCTGCAATGCAGACGGAGAAGAAAAAGCTCAAAAGATGTGTGATTTGATTGCAGCGGAACTGCATATTGACCCAAGCGATGTTATTGTAGCGTCTACAGGCGTCATTGGTCAGGTGTTGCCAATTGAACCGATTGCAAATTCGGTAAAAACATTGGCAGAAGCATTAAGTGCAACAGGTTCGAATGATGCGGCAAAAGCAATTATGACAACAGATACGGTAGAAAAAGAATATGCGCTTGAGGTGGAATTGGACGGTAAAACGGTAACCATAGGCGGTATTACAAAAGGCTCCGGTATGATTCATCCGAATATGGCAACCATGCTTGGTTTTTTATCGACAGATGCTTCTATTACACCGGAATTATTGAACGAGGCATTGCATACAGCAATTGAGGATACCTTCAATATGGTAAGTGTAGATGGTGATACATCTACCAATGATATGGTATCTGTTATGGCTTCCGGTTTGGCAGAGAATCAAACTATCACAGAAAAAAATCATGATTATGAATTGTTTACTCAAGCATTAACAGAAGTTTGTGCAGTGTTATCCCGTAAAATTGCTAAGGACGGCGAAGGGGCAACCAGATTGTTAGAATGTGCCGTAACAGGAGCAAAAACAAAAGAAGACGCAAGAACAGTTGCAAAATCTGTGATTTGTTCTAATTTGCTGAAATGTGCCATTTTTGGTGCCGATGCAAACTGGGGAAGGGTGCTGTGCGCAATTGGCTATTCAGGTGCAAATATCGATATTAACGGTGTGGACGTTGCATTTGAATCCAAGCAAGGACGTATTGAGGTATGCAAAAACGGTGCGGGCTTACCGTTTGATGAGGACATTGCAAAGAAAATTCTTTTAGAAGATGACATTATTGTAGCGGTAACCTTGCATGAAGGCAACGAGTGTGCAACTGCATATGGCTGTGATTTAACTTATGATTATGTAAAAATTAACGGCGATTACAGAAGCTGATTTTAAAATATTGTAAAACAGGAAAAGGATGTCACATGAATATTTCCAATAACGATAGAGCTCAAATTTTGGCTCAGGCTTTACCCTATATTCAAAAATATGCGGGAAAAACCATTGTAGTAAAATATGGCGGAAACGCTATGATTAATGAGGAAATTAAAGCTGCTGTTATGACAGATATTGTTTTGATGCAATCTGTTGGTATTAATGTAGTATTGGTACACGGCGGTGGTCCTGAAATTAATACCATGTTAAGCCGTGTAGGCAAAGAAAGTAAATTTATCGGTGGTTTGCGTTATACGGATAAAGAAACCATGGAAATTGCACAAATGGTTTTGGCAGGAAAAGTAAATAAAGATTTGGTTCAGCATTTGGAAAATCACAGTGGTAAAGCCATCGGTCTTTGCGGTTTGGATGGTTCTATGATTCAGGCACGTAAATTGGAAAGCGGAGCTGACCTTGGTTATGTAGGTGAGATTGTAAGAATAAACACTAAAATTATTACAGATGCAACCAACAATGGTTATGTGCCGATTATTGCTACCATTGCCGGCGGTGTAAACGGAGAAGTGTATAACATTAACGCAGATATTGCTGCTGCTCGTATTGCAGCTGAATTGGGCGCTAAAAAGCTGATTCTTATGACAGATATTCGCGGATTATTAAAAGATAAAGATGACGAAAGTACGTTAATCCCCGTTGTGAACGTCAGTGAAGTGCCAAGATTACAGCGCAGTGGTATTATTAGCGGCGGTATGATTCCTAAAATTGACTGCTGTGTAGAAGCGGTGCGTCGTGGTGTGCATCGTGCGCATATTTTAGACGGAAGAATTCCGCATTCTATCTTAATTGAATTGTTTTCCGACGAAGGTATTGGAACCATGTTATATTAAATCTATTCTTTCAAAGCGGCGTCTTTGGAAGAATGCAAAGGAGAGATTACCATGCATTTTTTAGATATTAAAAAACAAGAAAAGCAGAATATGATGCCAACTTACGGCCGCTTTGAAGTTGCAATTGTACAGGGAAAAGGTGTTGTTGCACAAGACAGCGAAGGAAAATCTTATATCGATTTTACAAGTGGTATTGGAGTAAATGCCCTTGGTTTTTGTGATGACCAATGGATTTCTGCCATCACAAAACAGGCATCTACATTACAACATATTTCCAATTTGTATTATAATCCTGCACAAACCAATTTAGCCCAACAACTTTGTGAATTATCCGGTTTCAGTAAAGTGTTCTTCAGCAACTCCGGTGCAGAAGCAAATGAATGTGCCATTAAATTAGCAAGAAAATACAGTACGGATAAATATAATGAGAACAGAACCAAAATAATTACTCTGGTAAATTCATTTCATGGAAGAACAGTTACCACTTTGGCAGCAACAGGTCAGGATACATTTCATCATTACTTTAATCCATTTACAGAGGGATTTACCTATGCGCAGGCAAACGATATTGAGAGTGTAAAATCCTTACTGGATGAAAATACCTGTGCTGTGTTTATAGAGATGATTCAGGGTGAAGGCGGCGTTATGCCTTTAGAACCTCTTTTTGTAAAAGAACTGGAAAAGCTGTGCAAAAAGCATGATGTACTGCTTATGGTAGACGAAGTACAAACAGGCATGGGAAGAACAGGTACTCTTTTCTGTTATGAACAGTATGGTATTGAGCCGGATGTGATTACATCGTCAAAAGCACTTGGTGGTGGGTTGCCTATTGGTGCGTGTTTGTGCACCGAACGCCTTGGAGAAGTATTAAACAGCGGTATGCATGGTTCTACTTTTGGCGGAAATCCTGTTGCGTGTGCAGGTGCTTTAAGTGTGTTAGAACGCGTGTCAGATGAGATGTTTTTACAGGAAGTAAAGGCCAAGGGTGAATATATGCAGCAAAAGCTGTCCGAGATGGATGGTGTTGCCGAAGTAAGAGGCATAGGCATGATGATTGGTATTGTGTTGGAAAAGGGAACTGCCAAAGACGTAGCCGCTACATGTATTGAACATGGTTTGCTTGTGCTGACAGCAAAAACGCTGGTGCGTCTGTTGCCGCCGCTTACCATTACCTTTGAAGAAATTGATAAGGGATTGGCAATACTAGAAGAAGTTATCAAACAGGCTTAAAATGATGATAAAATAGAACGGATTGAAGGGAGACTGGCTATGAAACACTTGTTAAAATTGTTGGACTTAACAACAGAAGAGATTGAAGAAATCTTAAATTTGGCCGACCAATTAAAATATGAATTAAAACATGGAATTGAGCATCACCATTTGAAAGGTAAAACCTTAGGTATGATTTTTGCAAAAGCATCTACCAGAACCCGTGTTTCTTTTGAAACAGGTATGTATCAATTGGGTGGATATCCTATGTACTTATCTGCAAGTGATATGCAAATTGGACGTGGCGAACCAATTGAAGATACCGCAAGAGTGCTATCCCGCTATTTAGACGGAATTATGATTCGTACTTTTGAGCAAAAACAAGTAGAAGATTTGGCAAAATACGGTTCTATTCCGATTATCAATGCTTTGACAGATTTTGCTCATCCATGTCAAGTGTTGGCTGACCTAATGACCATTCGCGAAAGAAAAGGTGCTTTGGAAGGTCTGAAGGCATGCTATATTGGTGATGGTAATAACATGATGCATTCTATTATTGTAGGTTGCTTGAAAATGGGTATGTCTATCAGTGTAGCTTGTCCGGAAGGCTACCGTCCTGATAAAGAAGTATTGGATTTTGCTTCTCAATATGAAGGTTTTGAAATGACAGATTCTCCTGAAATTGCTGCAAAAGATGCAGATGTGTTGTTTACAGATGTATGGGCATCTATGGGCCAGGAAGGTGAAGCTGCTGAAAGAAGAAAGGCGTTTGAAGGTTACCAAATCAATGCTGAATTGATGAAATTGGCAAAACCTGATGCTATGGTACAGCATTGTCTGCCAGCACATAGAGGGGAAGAAATAACAGCAGATGTATTTGAAGCTCATGCAGATGAGATTTTTGATGAAGCAGAAAATCGTTTGCATGCCCAAAAAGCAGTGCTAGTTACCTTAATGAAATAATTAAAAGAGATACGGCGATACGCTGTATCTCTTTTTTATGGTTTGTTCCGTTTATGACAATACAGTAGTTTAGAATAGAAATTCAAAATTTTTTATATTTTATCAAGAGAACAGCAAAAGAGTGAGAGAAACATGAAATGACCAAAATAAAAAGGTTTTGTGGTTCAAAACTGTGGTCAAAGAGAGAACAATAAAAGTGTTGATAGATGGATTACTGTCAAATTTGGTAATCACTTCTTTTACAAAGTAGAACTAGCGGTTGGAATATTCTTTTTATAGATTATGATTCTTATGAAGTGCGATAGAAATTTTCTTGACAAAAAGAAGTAGAAGTGATATGTTTTCTATAAAGTTAGCCATAGCTAACTTTATAGAAAGGGAAACAATATGAACAATGTTTTTCTCGCATTTGGCCTTACGCTAATTGCAGGATTAAGTACCGGAATTGGCAGCTGCATTGCATTTTTTGCAAAACATACCAACAGAAAGTTTTTGTCCGTTAGTCTTGGATTTTCTGCAGGTGTTATGATATATGTTTCTATGATAGAAATATTTGTCAAAGCACAAGATTCCTTGGTATCTGAACTTGGAAAAATAGCAGGTAACTGGGTTACGGTAGGCTCATTTTTTGGAGGTATGTTGGTTATTGCAATTATTGATAAATTCATTCCTTCAGAGGGAAATCCACATGAGTTAAAGTTGGTGGAAGATGAAAATAAAAAAATGCCAAGACATTCCAAATTAATGCGTATGGGTATTTTTACAGCACTTGCAATCGCAATTCATAATTTTCCTGAAGGGTTGGCTACATTTGTTTCTGCTATGCAGGAACCCAGCGTTGCAATTCCTATTGTGGTTGCCATTGCAATTCACAATATACCGGAAGGAATCGCTGTTTCAGTTCCTATTTATCAGGCAACAGGTTCTAAAATGAAAGCTTTTTTATATTCTTTTTTATCAGGTTTGGCAGAACCTATAGGCGCGTTAATTGGTTGGTTCATTTTAATGCCGATTATGAATGATATTGTGTTTGGTATTATTTTTGCAGGGGTTGCAGGTATTATGGTATTTATTTCATTTGACGAACTGCTTCCTGCTGCCAGAGAATATGGAGAACACCATTTATCTATTTATGGTTTCATTTCCGGAATGATGGTTATGGCAATTAGTTTGCTGCTGTTCTTATAAGCTATATTTTTTCTATAAAACATAAAAGTGAACAAAAACCTCCATTGAATTTTTATCCAATGGAGGTTTTTATAAAAGGTAATGTTTTTATATGCAATGCAGAAATGGGATTAGTAATTTTCAGCTAAAATTTGGAAGAAAGATTGAGGATGTGCACATACAGGACAGACCTCAGGTGCTTTTTGGCCAATTACAATGTGACCGCAGTTTGCGCATTGCCAAATGGTATCTCCGTCTCTTGAGAATACAATGCCTTCTTCAATATTGGATAATAGCTTACGATATCTTTCTTCGTGGTGTTTTTCAATTTCACCAACTTTTTCAAATAAGAATGCAATATGGTCAAATCCTTCTTCTCTTGCTTCTACAGCCATTTTTGCATACATATCTGTCCATTCATAGTTTTCTCCGTCTGCAGCATCTTTTAAGTTTGCCATGGTATCAGGCATTTCTCCGCCATGAAGCAGTTTAAACCAGATTTTTGCGTGTTCTTTTTCATTGTTTGCTGTTTCTAAGAACAGTGCCGCAATTTGTTCGTATCCCTCTTTTTTTGCTTTGCTTGCATAGTATGTATATTTGTTTCTTGCTTGACTTTCTCCTGCAAATGCAGCCATTAGGTTAGCTTCTGTTTTTGTGCCTTTTAAGTCTTTCATCATTCATCGCTCTCTTTCTATAAAATCTAATAGTAAAACAAGAATGATTACTATTATTATATTATATCATACTATATAATAGGAGTTTTGTCAAATCTTTTTCAATTATTTTCTTTAGCATATCTTCATTATAACACTATTTTTTTTGTAATTTATAGATATTCGAAATAGAAGTAACATCTTTGTATTACTGCACAAATATAAGAAAATAAAATCGTGTTTTTCCCTCTTGAATCATTTACATTCATTGTTCCTATACAGATTTCAATTTCTATTTTTTAAGGTTATACAGTAAAAAGAAAAGAATCTGCCAAGGCAGATTCTTTTCTTTTATTGGGTTAGTGTACCGTTGTCGGTTTCAATTAAAATAAGAATTTGTTCTTCCATTCCGGTTTCACTGTTGATATATACCAATACTTGCTCGTTATTTTGACCGCGACATAAGAACTCATAACACAAAGATTCTTCATCCCTCGTAGTTGGAATCACTGCCATTCGTGCCGATTCAATGGTCAAATTATCGCTGACTTGTTGTCTTGCGGATAGTTCGCTAATAACAGGTGTCTGTACTTGTCTGTCTTTATGATTCATAAGAAAGTGATTGGCATGATACTCTACAATTTCCCCCGTATCCATTGCTACAGATACTTTAATTAAATCAGAGTAATATACAACATGGTCTTTGCTGTAAGCATATTGAATGGTACATATGTTGTTGTAAATTACATAGTACGTTTCAGCAAACTCTTCTTGATAAATGCTGCTTAAATATTGCTTAGCACGTTGTTTGGCTTCTTCTAATTGTAAAGTAATGGTATCAATTGGTCTTGCATTCATAAAGGAGGACAAATATCCGCCTTGTTTTGTAACAGAAATGCGTGTACTTTCCGTATTAAAATTGTATGTGGGCAGGTTACCTTCTGTATCGTTTGTATGAGTTAACGTGTTAGGGTCTACATATAAATATTGAGCAGCCATTTGTTTTGCTTCATCAACAGAAATAGTCTGTGCTTTTGAAGTCATTTCAGATGTTTTCTGTGTCATATGGTCTGAAAAGGGACCATCATAAATTAAAGCAGGATAATTTGCGAATTCTTCAGCGGTAGAAAGAAAATAATCCTCAAAAGGAGGTTGCTTGCTTTCTAAGTTTTGGAGCATTTCTTCCGATTGCCCAATGACTACTTCTTGTTTGGCAATATTCTCTTGAATTTCATTTAAATTGCCGGCAAGAATATTACAATATTGAGAAAACTGTTGAAGAATTGTTTTATCTTCATCACTTAACGCTTCTCCAACAGACAGTTTTGAAGATACGGAAGAGGCAAAATCACCCACCTGCGCAATAAATTTATTTACGTTATTTAAAGAATCGTTTCCAATGGGAAGAACGGCAAGTGCTGCTTTGGCTCCGCTGGTACTCTTTATTAATTTGCCTGCCATACCGTTTTGCTGTGAAGATGTATTTGCATAATTTGCTTTTGTCAGCGTTATATTCATATCGTTTACATGTGTGTTTAAATCATTCAGTGCCCTGCGATACGTGTATTCCAAATCAGTTCGATAAGAAGTGGCTTGCGCGTAACCAATCCAGGTGAATGCACTCAATATAAAAATAATTGTAATGATTGCACTTGAAATCTGTACTATTCTTTTGGTGGACATTATAAATTCCGCCTTTCTAAATCACCAAATCGTTACGTTATTTTTTGCAGAAAAAACATAATTATACAAATGAAGCAGAATTTAATAAATATTCATGTTTTTGTGCTACGTTTGTGGTAATGTTAAAGTACTGGCAATATCCATTTTCTTTTCTACTCATAATAAAGGGAGAAAGGTGAATACAGTATTGGCAGATAGATGTTTTTATGCTGTAACAACCTAGCAACAGCAACAAAATTAAAAATTTTGGCTGTTGACAAGGACGTTTTAACATTTATATGTTAGAAATTGCAAAGCAATTTTTCATATGTTATAATAAATTAATTATAGATATTTTCAAAGATGAGACGAAATAGGAGCTTGTTCATGATTATTTTAGGAATTGATCCCGGTTATGCAATTGTTGGATATGGTGTGATAGAGGCTAAAAACAGCCGTTATCGTCCATTGGAGCATGGTGCGGTCACTACAAAATCAACACAAGATTTTAACGGGCGCCTAGAAGTCATCTACAATTCTATGGAGGCTATTTTACAAAAATGGAAGCCTGATGCGGTTGCAATTGAAAAGTTATTTTTTAACAATAACCAAAAAACAGCCATTCAAGTGGCGGAAGCAAGGGGAGTAATTTTGCTTGCGGCACAAAAAGCAGGTGTTTCAATTTCAGAATATACGCCTTTGCAAGTAAAACAAGCGGTAACCGGTTATGGACAGGCACAAAAACCACAGGTAATGGAAATGACAAAGCGGCTGCTTTGTTTAACCCAAATGCCAAAACTGGACGATACTTGCGACGCATTGGCAATGGCGATTTGTCATGGTCAGGCAGCAGGATCTATGCTGCGTCGTACCATGTTGTCAGGGAGGATGTAATTCTTGTTTTATAGTTTAAAAGGAATATTAACCCATGTGGAGCCAAGCTTTTTTGTGGTAGAGTGCGCGGGTGTAGGCTATAAATGCTATACTACGTTGACCACGCAGCGTAGTTTGCCCCAAATGGGTCAGGAAATAAAAGTATATACCCATGTACATGTACGGGAAGATGCAATGGATATTTATGGGTTTGCAACTGTAATGGAATTAAACTGTTATAAAATGTTAACCGGTGTAAGCGGAGTAGGACCAAAGGTTGGTTTGGCAATTTTGTCGGAATTAACACCGGAACAAGTAGCAACAGCTATTGCTACAAACGACAGCAAGATGTTAACCAGAGCTGTAGGAGTAGGACCGAAATTGGCACAGCGTATTGTGCTGGAATTAACTGATAAAGTAAAGAAAATGGACATAGATGGAAGCGTGGTCATTCCGAAACAAGGGGTGGTATCAGCTTCTTCTAATGCAGGAGAAGCTGTTAATGCATTGACTGTTTTGGGATATTCCCCAACAGATGCATCTGCAGTGGTGGCGAAATTTGATAGTGCTTTGCCTGTAGAGGAGTTAATCCGTTTGTCATTAAAAGCAATGGCAGGAAAGATGTAATGCCTGAATAGGGAGATGAAAATTTGAGTTACGATTTTACGGAAAAGAGTGAGTACGATTTTGAAAATCGTATGGTTGCGCCGGAATATACGCCGGAAGATGCAGAAGTGGAAAATCCTCTGCGTCCTAAACGTTTAACTGAATATATCGGTCAAGATAAAGTAAAAGAAAATCTCTCTGTATTTATTGAGGCTGCGCGTCTTAGAAAGGAATCTCTTGACCATGTATTGCTTTACGGACCGCCGGGTTTGGGTAAAACCACACTTGCCGGTGTTATTGCAAATGAAATGAATGTAAATCTTCGTATTACTTCAGGTCCTGCCATTGAAAAGCCGGGAGATTTGGCAGCGTTACTTACCAATTTGAATGAAGGCGACGTATTGTTTATCGATGAAATTCATCGCCTTTCCCGCAGCGTAGAAGAAATTTTGTATCCTGCAATGGAAGACTTTGCATTGGATATTATTACAGGAAAAGGTCAAATGGCAGCTTCGTATCATTTACCTTTACCTAAGTTTACGCTTGTTGGTGCAACCACTCGGGCAGGACAGTTAAGTGCTCCGTTAAGAGACCGCTTTGGTGTTGTACTTCGTTTGGAGATGTATACACCGCAGCAGCTTGCGGAAATTGTTACCCGCAGTGCGCAGATTTTAGGGATTCCCATTGAGGCAGACGGAGCGTTGGAGATTGCTTCCCGTTCCAGAGGAACGCCGCGTATTGCAAACCGTATGTTAAAACGTGTGCGAGACTTTGCACAGATTATCAGTGACGGCGTTATTACATATCAGTCAGCTAAAATTGGTCTGGATCGCCTGGAAGTAGATGAAATTGGTTTGGATGCCAATGACAGAAGAATGTTGAAAACTTTGATACAGTTTTATAACGGCGGCCCTGTGGGAATTGAAACATTGGCAGCTGCAATCGGAGAAGAGGCTGTAACACTGGAAGATGTATATGAGCCGTATTTAATGCAAATTGGTTTTTTGAGCAGAACACCAAGAGGACGGTGTGCAACACATGCTGCGTATTTACATTTGGGGTTAAAGCCTCCCGCGCAGGCGGAAAAGGAAATGATGCAGCAGAAAATAGAGGGAATTTAACATAAACATAATGTATTTTCATAGATATAGTAATCAATAGAAAAATGGAGTTATAGGGGAGAGTTTGTATGGGTAGATTATTTGGAACCGATGGCGCCAGAGGTGTAGCAAATACGGAATTGACTTGTGAAATGGCTATGAATATTGGCCGTGCCGCAGCAATGGTGTTAACAAACGATAGTAGAATGAGACCGAAAATCTTAATTGGAAAAGATACCAGAATTTCTTCTGATATGCTAGAAAACGCACTGGCAGCAGGTTTATGCTCTGTTGGTGCGGATGTTGTAACACTGGGTGTGGTTCCTACACCGGCTGTTGCCTTTTTAATTGGAAAGTTAAAAGCAGATGCTGGTATCATGATTTCTGCATCTCACAATCCATGCGAATTTAACGGCATTAAAATTTTCAGCGGGGACGGCTTTAAACTACCCGATGCACTGGAAGAACAAATTGAAGCGATTGTGTTAGATCATATTGATACATATGATTGTCCTACAGGCGGCGGAGTTGGCAGCATTACCCGTGAAGAGGATGCGGTAGATCTTTATATTCAGCATGTTAAAAGTACGGTTCCGTACGCCTTGGACGGTATGAAAATTGCTTTGGACTGTGCCAATGGTTCTGCATCCAGAACGGCAGAACGTCTTTATACAGAATTGGGCGCTGAATGCTATATGCTTCATGATAAACCGAATGGAACAAACATTAATGACAAATGTGGTTCTACCCATATGGAAAGCCTGAAGCAATTTGTGTTAGACAATCAATTGGATGCAGGTATTGCATTTGACGGTGACGCTGACCGCTGTTTGGCTGTAGATGAAAAAGGTCAATTGGTTGACGGTGATTTCGTTATGGCAATTTGTGCAGCAGATTTAAAATCTCGCGGGAAATTAGCTCATAATGCCGTTGTGGGAACGGTTATGAGCAATATGGGATTTATCCGTTTTTGTGAAGAGAACGGTATGCGTTTTGAAGCAGCCAAAGTTGGTGACCGCTATGTACTGGAAACCATGCGCCAGAACGATTATAATTTTGGTGGAGAGCAAAGCGGTCATGTTATTTTCTTAGATTTTGGCACTACAGGCGACGGACAACTGACAGGTGCACATCTACTGAGTTTGGTACATCGCAGAGAAGCGAAATTGTCCAGCCTTGCTACTTTGATGACACGTTTTCCGCAGGTTCTTGTAAATGTGGAAGTGTCCAATGAAGGAAAACTCCGTTTTTATACAGATAGAAAAATCAAAGAAGCGACACAAAGAGTGCAAAATCAATTGGGAAGAAAAGGACGTATTTTGGTACGTCCAAGCGGAACAGAACCATTGCTTCGCGTTATGGTAGAAGGTGAAAACGAGGAAGAAATTCAGGAATTGGCAAATTATGTTGCTGATGTTATTCGTGAGCAATTGGTATAAAGAGAAAGGACGTTACACACTTGAGAATTGCAGATTGGAACGATTATGAATTAATAGATACCTCCGCAGGGGAACGTCTGGAGCGTTGGGGCGATATTATTTTAATTCGTCCCGACCCTCAGATTATTTGGAATACCCCGAAAACAAATCCATTGTGGAGAAAAGCGCATGCAAGGTATCACCGTTCCAATACCGGAGGCGGTCATTGGCAGGAAAATAAAAAAATGCCTGCGGTGTGGAGTATCCGTTATAAAGATATGATCTTTAATCTAAAACCAATGGGGTTTAAGCATACGGGTATTTTTCCGGAACAGGCTGTAAACTGGGATTTTGCTATAAAGAAAATCAAAGAAGCCAAACGTCCTGTAAAAGTGCTGAATTTGTTTGGCTATACAGGAGCTGCTTCTTTGGCATGTGCCAGCGCAGGTGCAGAAGTTTGCCATGTAGATGCTTCTAAAGGTATGGTTGCCTGGGCAAAAGAAAATGCTGTTTCAAGCGGACTTGCAGATAAACCGATTCGTTGGTTGGTAGATGACTGTGTAAAGTTTGTGCAAAGAGAGCAACGCCGCGGTAATACGTACGACGGTATTATTATGGATCCGCCTTCTTACGGAAGAGGACCGGGCGGAGAAGTATGGAAGCTGGAAGAACAGCTTTACCATTTAGTGGAATTATGCCTTCCTATTTTATCTAAACAACCATTATTTTTTATATTAAATTCTTATACAACAGGGTTATCTCCTGCGGTTATGGAATATCTTCTTGGAGTTATGTTAAAGAAACCATTTGGCGGTACCGTATCGTCAAGCGAAATCGGATTGCCCGTAACTTCTTCAGGCTTTGTACTTCCCTGCGGATCTACCGCAATTTGGCAATCCAAATAACCATTGCATATAGAAAGGAAACCATATGGACTATTTACAAACACAGGACGTTAGATTCTCTTATGATGAAGATGAAAGCGGAATCGTAGAAGTCTTAAAAGGCGTTACCTTAGGGATTCAAAAGGGTGATTTTGTTTCATTATTGGGCCATAATGGTTCCGGTAAATCGACTCTTGCGAAACATTTTAACGCAATTTTACTGCCAAGCGGCGGCAAAGTATACGTAGATACCATGGATACTACAGATGACAGTTTTAAATTTGAAATCAGAAAACGTGTTGGTTTGATTCTGCAAAATCCCGATAATCAATTAGTTGCCAGTATTGTAGAAGAAGATATTGCCTTTGGACCTGAAAATTTGGGAGTTCCCCCTGCGGAAATTCGACAAAAAGTGGACGATGCATTAAAAGCGGTAGATATGTACGAGTATCGTGAACATGCGCCGCACAAATTATCAGGCGGACAAAAACAAAGGGTTGCCATTGCAGGTATCATTGCAATGGAACCTTCTACCATTGTTTTGGACGAGCCTACTGCTATGCTTGACCCGAGGGGACGTCAGGAGGTTATGGAGACCATAACAAAGCTGAATAGAGAAAAAGGCATCACGATTGTGTTGATTACTCACTATATGGACGAAGCAATTGCCGCAAATCGTGTAGTGGTTATGGATAAAGGCAGCATTTTAATGGATGGAACACCAAAAGAGATTTTTTCTAATGTAGACCTCTTAAAAGAACATCAATTGGATGTGCCTCAGTCTACAGAACTCATTCATCGTTTAAAAGAAGCAGGCTGCATGGGACTGCCAAACGATGTATTAACGGAAGATGAGTGTGTTGCTGCTTTGGAATTACTGTTAAAGGAGAAAGCGTAAGCCGATGAATGTAATAGAAACAAAAAATCTTACATATACTTACGGCGCTGGAACGCCATTTAGCAAAACAGCAATTGAAGATATAAACATCGCAATTAAAAAAGGTGAATTCATTGGCTTAATTGGTCATACAGGTTCTGGTAAATCTACACTGATTCAGCAGCTGAATGGATTACTCAGACCAACGTCGGGCACTGTATTATTAAACGGAAAAGACATTTGGGAAAAAAAGAAAGAAATTCGTAAAGTGCGTTTCCAGGTTGGTATGGTATTTCAGTATCCGGAATATCAGTTGTTTGAAGATACTGTAATAAAAGATATTGGCTTTGGTCCCAGAAATATGGGGCTTTCACAGGATGAGGTAAATCAGCGAGTGATGCAAGCGGTAGACTTTGTTGGTTTAGACCATGCATTGCTGGAAAAATCACCATTCGATTTGTCCGGCGGTGAAAAACGTCGTGCAGCCATTGCAGGAGTTATTGCTATGGATCCTGATGTTTTGATTCTGGACGAGCCTACGGCAGGACTGGATCCACAGGGAAGAGATCATTTGCTCAGTCAAATAAAAGCATATCACCAACAGAGACAGAATACGGTTATTTTGGTATCTCATAGCATGGAAGACATTGCTCGGGTAGCGGATCGTGTTTTGGTGATGAATGAAAGCAAAGTCTTTTTGTTTGATGAAACCGCAAAGGTATTTTCTCATGCAAGAGAACTGGAACAAATTGGCTTACGCGTACCGCAGGTTACAAAAATTATGATGAAACTGCATGACAGTGGATATCCTGTTGATCCTGCTGTGTTTACGTTGGAGCAGGCAGTAAAAGAGATTTTGCCACTTGTGCAGAGAGGAGCAGCCAATGATTAAGGACGTTACATTAGGCCAGTATTTTCCGGGTAAGTCTATTATCCATAAACTGGACCCAAGAGTAAAAGTTCTATTAACATTAGTTAATATTGTTTTTATATTTATAGCGGGCAATTTTTCAAGTTTAGGGCTAATGACGGTATTTACATTAGTGGCTATGCTGCTGTCAGGCGTACCGTTTACCAGATATATACGAAGTATTCGCGGTGTATTGTTTATTGTACTGTTTACCTCTATTTTGAATTTATTTTACGGCGGAGGAACTGTACTGGTACAGTGGGGCTTTATACAAATTACAACAGGCGGCATTCGTAATGCTATTTTTATTGCGGTGCGTATTGTTGTACTTATTTTAATGAGTTCTATTTTAACATATACCACAACACCGACTCAGTTAACGGATGCTTTAGAGAGACTGATGAAACCGCTGAAAATCTTCCGTATTAAAGTACATGAAATAGCTATGATGATGACCATTGCGTTACGGTTTGTTCCTACTTTGTTGGAAGAAACTGATAAAATTATGAGCGCGCAAAAGGCAAGAGGAGCTGATTTGGAAAGCGGCGGTATTATCTCTCGTGTTAAGGCTTTGATTCCTGTGCTGATACCGTTGTTTGTATCTTCTTTCCGCCGTGCGTATGACTTGGCAATGGCCATGGAATGCAGGTGTTATAATGGTGGTAAGGGCAGAACAAAGATGAAAGTTTTGCATATTACTGCAAAAGATATTGTTACTTCTTTGGTTACCATAGCAGTTTGCACAGGCGTTGTACTGCTCAATTTATTTGTGGTAGAAAACTTTTTGATATAAAGGATATATCCATATATGAGGAATTTGCTTTTAAAAATTTCATATGACGGAAAATATTATCATGGTTGGCAGATACAGAAAAATGCCGTGACAGTCCAGGAAGTATTTCAGGATGCCTTAAAAAACATTCTGGGTGTACAGCCAGATTTGAAAGGCTGCAGCAGAACGGATTCGGGTGTGCATGCATATGAGTATTGTATCAGTATGAAACTGGAGCATAGCATTCCGGAAAAAAGATTGGTAGCGGCGCTGAACCACTTTCTTCCTCCTAATATTGCTGTGCATAGTTGTGAGCAAGTAGATGATGATTTTCACGCAAGGTACTCCTGTAAAGGAAAGGAATATGTCTATAAGATGTGGAATCATCCCATTAGAGATCCGTTTTTGGACGGTTATGCTCATCACTACTGGTATGCACTGGATGAGGAATGGTTGAATGAGGCTGCAAAACATTATGTTGGCTCTCATGATTTTACGTCTTTTTGTACGTTGGACCAACGCAAAATGGGCGATATGGTACGAACTGTAACAGAGGCAAAAGTGGAAAGAGCAGGCGATATGGTGTTGTTTACCGTATCTGCGGATGGCTTCCTTTATAATATGGTACGTATTATGGTTGGAACTTTGCTAAGAGTAGCGCAAGGAAAATTTCAGCCGGAAGATATTCCGCATATTTTGGAAGCAAAAAACAGAAAAATGGCTGGCCCTACAGCGCCGCCGTGCGGATTATATTTGAACCGTGTATTTTATTAATTGACAGAGGGAACAAAGACGAGAAATTTGAGATTTTAAGAAAGGTGTTACATGGCAATGGATGAAAATAAAAAAAATAACAAAAATAAATTTTTAGATAATTTTGCCGGAAAAACGAATTTGCCCAGTGCAGACCAAGTCGAAAAATCTCAAGAGGAACCGGTAGTTTCATCTGACCGTAAAAAAAATGCACCAAAACGTATGAAGAAAAAAACACCGCTTTCCAAGTTACCAAAGTGGGTTTATGCTATTATAGTGGTATTACTTGTTGTGGTGTTGGGGTTGTTCATATGGTTCAGTGTAGACAGTTCTTCCGGAGTTGGTCAATGGTTTAGAAGTATTACCGTAGGAAGCGGACAAGGGGACGGATATCCAACATCCATTGTAGGAAGTTCTGTCAATCGCGGTAATTTCATGACGTTGGATAAAAATGTGGTTACTGTAAGTGACACCGCCTTAACGGTTATGAACAGCAGTGCCAATCAATCTATCAATCGTCAGCATAGTTTTAACAGTCCTGTGTTGCAGGCAACAAGTGGAAAATATCTCATTTATAATTTGGGTGGAAATGGATTTAAAATAGAAGGGAACTCGAATACCATCTATTCTGGTAATACCAGTAACAATATTATCGCAGGCGATATTTCGGGAAGCGGACGATATGCATTGGTGACCGAAGCTCAGGGATATCCGTCTTCGTTGTCTGTATATTTAACAGATAATACCGTTCAGTATAAATATGACTTTTCAGAATATTATGTAACGGATATTTCGTTAAATAGTGACGGTACCAGAGCAGCGGTTTCCGGAATTACAGCAAAAGACGGCGGTATTGTTTCCGCAGTTTATATTTTTGACTTTTCCAATCCTGAGCCAATCGCCATATTAACGTATAATGAAGTGTTAATGGAAAAAGTAGAATACATGGATAATGGTACAGTTGCTGCAATTGGGGACACCACTACCAGTATGATTAATGGTACTACGGGGGAAAAGGTAGATTACAATTATCAGTCCCGCCAAATGACAGACTATGCAATTGATAGAAACAGAGTAGCATTGGCGCTAACCCCTTATGATAATCAAACTGCAAGTAAATTGGTTATTTTAGACAGTGGTGCCTCTGAAAAGTGTGTTATAGAAACACAAGACAAAATTGATGCAGTTTCTTTGTATGGAGATACAGCGGCAATTTTGGCCGGCAGCACCATTACAGGTTATTCAGCCAGCAGTGGTAATTCCTTCAGCACTGCAGAGGCTGGTTCAGATGCAAGAGGCATTGCTTTGGCGGATGAAGCTACCGTTTATATTCTGGGTGTCAGCCAAATTCGTCAAGCAAGATTTTCATAGGCGCAACCCTTGTGAAGTAATGCAAATTGTGTTATATTAACAGGGTAACAAACCAGGAGGTTATAGATGAGTATCCTATTGGATATTGGTTTTGTCATTATAGTTTTACTTTGTGTCATATTTGGCTATAAGAAAGGATTTTTTAAAAGCATTGCCGGTTTTATCGGTGCAGTGATTGCCATGTTTTTGGCTTGGGTATTGGCCGGTTTGATTGCAAATGCTCTGTATCAAGGTGTTTTTAGAGAAAAACTGATAGATAATATCTCGGCAGTTCTCTCTAATGATGCACTGGCATCCTTCCCGGAAAAAGCTGCACAGGTTGTAGCCAATTTACCGGATTTTTTAAGTAATACACTGAGCAATCAGGGGATTACCTCGTCACAGATTGAACAAAGTTTACAGGCAGCAGAAAGCAATGCGGCACCTGCAACAGCAGATTTGATTTCGCCTGCTATTATATGGCTTCTGCAATTGTTGCTAACTGTCATTTTGTTTTTTATTTTGCTGCTATTGGTACGCTTAGTAATAAAATTAATTGGCAATGTATTTCGTTTGCCGGTTTTGCGTCAGATAGACGGAATACTGGGTGGTTTATTCGGCATATTCAAAGGTGCTGTTTATATCTTTTTGGTATGTATTTTGTTACAGTTGCTGATGCCTGTAATAGGCAACAGTTCAGAGCCCATGAAACAAGTATTGGATAAATCCTTTATTTATCAATTTATTTTTTATAATAATCCTATTACTTCGTGGTTTATATAATATTGTGAACTTACCGATTGGTTAGAACTGTCCTAATTTAGCCGCAGGACAGGGTGAAAAATCCGTTGCGGTAGCGGAGAAAAGAAAAATTTCTATGATGATGTGTACACGTTGTAAAAAAAGACCTGCTGTTGTATTTGTCTCAGGTTCGACAGATGCGCAGCAAAGCCAAGGTTATTGCCTTGTTTGCGCAAAAGAGTTGGGCATTAAACCTGTTAATGATTTAATGGAAAAAATGGGTATCACGGAAGAAATGATGGAATCTATGGAATCTGAACTAAGCAGTTTGATGTCCATGGATGGTGCTATGATGCCAATTGATGATGACGATGAGAATGGGGATGAAAATGGCTTCACACAAGGTGGTGCGGCTACGTTCCCATTCCTGAAAAATATATTCCAAGGCGCTAACGGAGAGGAAACAACAAAAGAGCAGGAAGAAACAGATACTTCCTCCAGAAAAACAGATGATAAGAAAAAGAAAAAACGCAAATATTTGAACATGTACTGCACCAACTTAACAGGAAAAGCAAAAAATGGAGAGTTGGATGCTATTATTGGACGTGACAATGAAATTGCGCGTGTGATTCAAATTCTAAGCAGAAGAACAAAAAACAATCCTTGCTTAATTGGTGAGCCCGGCGTTGGTAAAACTGCCATTGCAGAGGGTCTTTCTATTCGTATTGCACAGGGAAATGTTCCTGCACGCCTAAAAAAGAAAGAAATTCATTTATTGGACTTAACTGCTTTAGTAGCAGGAACTCAATTCAGAGGACAATTTGAAAGCCGTATCAAAGGTTTGGTAGATGAGGTTAAAGCAGACGGAAATATCATTTTGTTTATCGATGAAGTGCATAATCTGGTAGGAACAGGTGATGCGGAAGGCTCCATGAATGCGGCCAATATTTTAAAACCAGCTCTTTCCCGTGGAGAAATTCAAGTCATTGGTGCTACTACATTTACAGAGTATCGAAAATATATTGAAAAAGATACTGCTTTGGAAAGACGTTTTCAGCCTGTAACAGTAGTAGAACCTTCCGTAGAGGATACCATCCATGTACTGTTGGGCATTAAATCTTATTATGAAAACTATCACAGGGTACAACTTTCAGATGATATTATCAAACGTGCAGTTGTATTGTCAGAACGCTATATTACAGACCGTTTCTTGCCAGACAAAGCAATCGACTTAATGGACGAATCTTGTGCCTGTGCAGCTTTGCGTAATGCTCCCATGGCAGAGTACGACACGGCTAAGTTTGAGTTGGAAAAATTAAGAGAACAGGAAGAAGAAATGACAGCAGACGGTGCTGAGCCGGATTATGAAAAACTGGCGGAAACACGCTGTGAAATTGCCCGTTTGGAAGAAAAGACAAAGTCTTTGGAACAAGATGCATTACATTCTTCTGTTACGGAAGAAGACTTAGCTCATGTAATTGAGTTATGGACTGGTATTCCAGCAAGCCGTATTCAGGAGAGTGAACTGAAAAAACTTGCAGATTTAGAGAATAAATTAAATTCTAAGGTAATTGGTCAAAATGAGGCAGTAGAAGCAGTGGCAGCTGCAATTAGAAGAAGTAAAGTGCAAATCAGTCCAAGACGCAGACCGGCTTCTTTTATTTTTGTAGGGCCTACAGGCGTGGGAAAAACAGAATTGGTAAAAGTGTTATCTCATGAGTTGTTTGATACTCCTGACGCGCTTATTCGCTTGGATATGTCCGAATTTATGGAAAAACATTCTGTTTCCCGTATTATTGGTTCACCTCCAGGCTATGTTGGCTATGATGAAGCAGGCCAAATGACAGAAAAAGTAAGAAGAAAGCCTTACTCTGTGATTTTATTTGACGAAATTGAGAAAGCGCATCCGGATGTTATGAATATTTTGCTTCAAATTTTAGACGAAGGCAAAATTACAGACGCGCATGGACGTGTAGTTAATTTTGAAAATACAATTATTGTTATGACTTCCAATGCAGGAAGTGAAAGAAAAGAATCTGCACTTGGTTTTGCAAAAAATGCAGTAGATGTAACTCGTGACAAGACCATGAAGGCGTTATCAGAATTTTTACGTCCTGAATTTTTAAGCCGTGTGGATGAAATTATCATCTTCCACGAATTAACAGCAACAGATTTTCAGGCAATTGCACGCCTCATGATTGAGGAATATGTGGAATCTTTAAAAGAGCGTAGTATTACGCTAAAATATGATGATGCTGTGCTTAGTTGGTTGGCTGACCATGCAATTGGCGGTAAGAGCGGTGCACGTGATTTGAGAAACTTAATTCGCAAGAAGGTAGAGGATCAAATTGCAGCATTGCTTGTAACACATTATGACCAACAGGTTACAGGTATTGTACTTACAGTCGAAAATGATGAGCTTAAATTGAATTCAATTTAAGCTGAATAAAGTATTCACCATATGGTAATAATAGCTTTTAGAAAAATAATAAAAATATTGAAAAAATATTTTAAAAAGCTATTGACAGACGACAATGTTATATGCTATAATTCATAACGTTGTCGAAAGTGCGGGTGTAGTTCAATGGTAGAACTCCAGCCTTCCAAGCTGGTCGCGTGGGTTCGATTCCCATCACCCGCTCCACATTACAAATGCGCTGATAGCTCAGCTGGATAGAGCAACTGCCTTCTAAGCAGTAGGCCAGGGGTTCGAATCCCTTTCAGCGCGCCATATGGTGGGTATAGCTTAGTTGGTTAAAGCGCCAGTTTGTGGCACTGGAGACCGTCGGTTCGAATCCGACTATCCACCCCATTTGTACATAACACAGAATATATTCTATACATTCTGTGTATATATTGGGCTGTCGCCAAGCGGTAAGGCAACGGACTTTGACTCCGTCATTCGTAGGTTCGAATCCTGCCAGCCCAGCCAAATATTCTGCCAAAAAGGCAGAAAATGTTGTTGACAAAAGCAGAAAAATCTGCTATTATATAAAAGTTGTCATGTTTATAACGATCCATTAGCTCAGCCGGCAGAGCACCTGACTTTTAATCAGGGTGTCCGGAGTTCGAATCTCCGATGGATCACCAAATAAGAACCTCGAATTTCTAGTAATAGAAGTTCGAGGTTCTTATACTTCTGCAAGAGACTATAATATTTTAACGTTGACAATAAAAGATTGGTAAGATATGATTAAACAATATAAAAATAGGATTTTATCAATAAATGCGATAGAGTGTATGGAAAAAGAGGAAATATACCATGAAGAAAATATCAGTTATAGTTCCATGCTATAATGAGCAGGAAGCAATTCCTTTCTTTTATGATGAAATAGTAAAAATTTCTAAAATTATGGAAAATCAAGCTGAATTTGAATACTTATTTATTAATGATGGCTCAAAAGATAAAACATTGGATGTTTTGAGAGAATTGGCAAAGAAAGATGAACGCGTTAAGTATGTTTCTTTTTCAAAAAATTTTGGTAAAGAAGCTGCAATGTATGCAGGATTAGAAAAATCTTCAGGAGATTATATTGCGGTGATGGATGTGGATTTACAGGATCCGCCGGAATTATTGCTTCAAATGTTTCAAGATTTGGAAAATGGAGAGTATGATTGTGTTGCTACGCGCCGTGTATCGCGAAAAGGGGAACCTCCAATTCGTTCTTTTTTTGCCAGATTATTTTATTCAATGATTAATAAAATATCAAAGACAGAAATTGTAGATGGCGCACGTGATTATAGATTAATGACACGCCAAATGGTAAATGCAATTCTTGAGGTAAAGGAGTATAATCGATTTTCTAAAGGTATTTTTAGCTGGGTAGGCTTTAACACAAAATGGTTAGAGTATGAAAATGTAGAGAGAAGGGCAGGAGAAACCAAATGGTCTTTCTGGAAGCTGTTAAAATATTCTCTTGATGGTATTGTAGCTTTTTCAACAGTGCCATTGTCCATCTCTTCTATTTTAGGATTATTGTTATGTTTTATCGCATTTGTATTAATTATTATAATTGTGATAAAAACATTAGCATTTGGAGATCCCGTTGCAGGTTATCCCTCTTTGATGTGTGTAATTCTGTTTGTAGGCGGTGTTCAGCTGTTTTGTATGGGAATATTGGGCAAATACTTATCTAAAACATATTTGGAAACAAAGAAAAGGCCAATTTATCTGGTAAAGGAAGAAAATATAGATGAAAAGTAATCATGAATTATGCTATTTTTATGCCAGAGAAAAATTAATATTCATGCATCTATTTTAGAGAATTCTATTGATAAAGTGTTATAACTATATGCCTTTATAACACTTTGTATTTTATGCCTTAGAAAATTGACATAAAACTTGGTTTAGGAAGTAGTTTATGAAAAATTATTTTTGTCAACAGATAAATAAATTTGATACTTGGAGAAAACAAAGACCTGTTTTATCATTTTTACTTATATTTACGATATGTTTTTTACTGATATTTTTATCGATATATCTTGCGTTTTTTAGAAACAATTATAAAACCTTTTTAGGTCTGGGGGATGGTCCGGAACAACTTTATCCAGCATTATATTATTATGGAGATTGGTTGAAAAATTTATTTGGTAATTTAATTCATGGAACACTTCCCATGTGGTCATGGGATATTGGTTTGGGTTCCGATGTGATTACTACGTTAGGATATTATGTAGTAGGTGATCCTTTTGCTTTGTTAGCGGGTATTTGGCCACAAAGTCAAATGGAACTGCTCTATAGTTTTATTATTATTGCAAAAATGTATTGCATGGGAGTTGCCTTTTTTGCTTATGTTCATTATTTAAAAAGAGGATGGTTTGAAAGCTTATTAGGTAGCTTACTCTACACATTTAGCGGATTTGTAGTAGTATTTGTCATTCCTATGAGCCTTTTTGGTACGGCAATTATTTATTTACCCTTGCTATTGTTAGGGGTAGAAAAAATCTTTCGTAAAGAAAAGCCTCATTTTTTTGTAGTAATGAGTTTTTTGAGTGTTCTAAATAATTTCTATATGTTATATATGTTGGTACTATTGGTTATAATCTATGGAATCATACGCTATTTATTTGTATATCGTTCCACGGTAAAAGCTTTTCTTGTAACAATAGGAAAATGTGTTGGCTTTTTTTCAATAGGCACATGTATGGGAGCGTTTTTGTTTTTACCAATGATAAAAGGGTTTCTATCAAGCTGCCGAGGGGGAATCAGTTCTTTATCGGATGCAGGTTTATTTTATCCTTTGGATTACTACAAAGTATTTTTTACAGAGTTTGCAATTCCTGGAAAAGGAACAGAAACAGGAACTTTTTATACAGCTTTGTCTTTTGCGGCAATCAGCTTTTTTGCTCTGATTATTCTATTTATTACACGAGATAAAAAGTATTGGCAGTTACGAGTCGGTTTTATTGTATTGTCAGCAGTGATGCTCATTCCTATAGGTGGAAGTATCTTTAATGGTTTCGGATATCCAGTAAATAGGTGGATGTTTGGATATGCATTTTTAATTTCGTTGATTACGGTAATAGTATTACCTAAATTATATCAGTTGTCTAAAGCCAAAGCAGGAATATTGGCAGGCTGTATGCTTGCTTATATAGGGTTATGTTTATTGCTGCAAGGTTTAGAAAATATTTATGTTTACATGGGTTTTGGCTTTATGTTAGTGGTGCTATCCATATTATTTTTCTTTGGAAAAACACAATATGTCCGCTTTACAAAGACTGCACTATTAGTAGTTACATGTATGTATCTTGGTTTAAATGGTTTTGTTGTATATGACAGGCATTTTTTAGGCTTGTCTAATGAATATAGCAGTTTAGATACTGTTAAATATAGTTATGATACTGGAGTAGGAAAAACAGCGTCACAGTTGTCGGATGAAAGCAATTTTTATCGTACAACAGCTGATGGACGGATTAATGCTTCCATGGTTACTCCTTTCCATAGTCTTACCAGTTATTGGAGTTTACAAGATAAGGATACTTATAATTTTTATGTGGACCAAAATATAGGTCTTCATTTTGTACACTATTTTAGCGGTTTTGGAAATGATCCGTATTTAAATACTTTAGTGGGAACCAGATATCAAGTAAGCTCAAATATTGCACCAATATTTGGGTTCCGGAAAGTGGAAACTCCGGAAGGAGGTTCCGGCGCTGTATATGAAAATCAATGTGCATTGCCATTAGGATTTACATACGATAATGTTATGTATCGTTCAGAATACGATAAACTCAATACAATGGAGAAAAAGAATATATTGTTATCTTCTTTGGTATTAGAGGATAAGGCATCATCAAATGGTTTAACTGAACAATTTGCTTCAAATATTATTAATCTACCAGAAACGGAGTATATTTTTGAAGAATCAAACGAAAATACTGTAATTTCAGATCATGAAATTACAGTAGGTGAAAATGGAGAAGTTCTGCTAAATGTAAATATTCCGAAAGGAAAAATGATATACATCCAATTTAAAAACTTATATTTAGATAGTACCAGATGGGTTACCGTTATTAACGGAGAACAGGAGTCAAGATTCCATTATTTAAATCCAGATTGGTTATATTATTACGGTAATCATGATTACTTGGTTTCTCTGGGAGAAGCAATGGAAGATGTTATGCAAATAAAACTTGCAATGGGTTCAGGAACCATGACTTTTGATGATATCAATGTATATGCAATTGATATGAACGAAGAATATCTCCCTAATGTACAGGAGCGTGCCCAGGATAAGTTTGAGTCATTAACAGTAGAGGATACAAAAGTAGAAGGCGATATAACTGTTGATCAAAATAAAATGTTGTTCTTTAGTATTCCATACAGTGAAGGTTGGTCTGCCACAGTGAATGGAAAAACTGTGGATGTGCAAAAGGCTAATATTGGCTTTATGGCAGTACCAATTACAGAAGGCGAAAATCATGTAGTATTGAAGTACAGAACACCATGGTTACTTCCGGGAATATTAGTTTCGTGTGTAACGTTTATTACTTATATTACCATTGTTATTGTGTTGAGAGTTAGACGCAAGAATAAATTAAAATAATAAAAGCCCCCTATGGGGGCTTTTATTCATAGTACTTTAAATGATATTTGAATATCATTATTGGTGACAAAAATGTAAAAAATAAATAAAAGTAGATAACAGTGTTAATTTGATATTGACAACGCCGTAATATTAGGTAAGATATAAAGATAGTATATATTTTCATGTGTCTGTGATAAAAATGTTTCTTTATGTATGTAAATAGGAAAAAGGAGTATTCAAAACTATGGCTTTTGATAAAATGATTGTAAAAAAACTACTGAAAAAATTTGATGATGTACCATTTGTAGTAAAATTTCCAGATGGTGAAGAATTTAAAGTGGGTGAGGGAGAACCTCAAGCTATTATTCGAGCAAACGGTGCAATTGATATGGGTGCAGTGATGAAGAGCCCATCACTGGCTTTGGGTGAAGCCTATATGGATAAAACGCTGGAATTGGAAAAAGGAAATTTATTTGAAATTTTAAATATGGTACTTTCAAAATTAGAAGATTTTGCAAGTGATTTCAGCGGTCTAACCAAAATTATGAAAACATCTACTTCCAAAAAGAATCAGAAGCAAGAAATTGCAACCCATTATGATATTGGCAATGAATTCTTTGAATTGTGGTTAGATGAAACCATGAGTTATTCTTGCGGTTATTTCAAGCATGAGACTGATACTCTTTATGATGCGCAGGTAAATAAAGTAGAACATATTTTAAAGAAACTAAACTTAAAAGAAGGTCAAACTCTTTTGGATATTGGATGTGGCTGGGGTTACCTATTAATTGCAGCGGCTAAAAAATATCATGTAAAAGGTGTTGGCATTACCTTAAGTGAAGAACAATATAAAAAAGGACAGGAACGCATTAAGGCAGAGGGTCTGGAAGGACAAGTTGAAATTCGACTGATGGATTATCGTGACCTTGAAAAGTCCGGCATGACATTTGACCGTATTGTAAGCGTAGGTATGCTGGAACACGTTAGCCGTGATAATTATCCTTTGTTCTTTAAAAACATTGATAAAGTTTTAAATAAAAAAGGCATGGTTTTGCTGCATTATATCAGTGGCAGACAAGAACATGACGGTGATCCTTGGATTAAAAAATACATTTTCCCAGGTGGTATCATTCCAAGTTTAAGAGAAATTATTTATTTAATCGGCGAGTATAACTACTACACACTAGATGTGGAAAGTTTAAGACGCCATTATGAAAAAACATTGTTGGAGTGGTCCAAAAACTATGCTGCAAAGCGTGACACAATAGATTCTATGTTCGAAGAACGTTTCGTAAGAATGTGGGAATTATATTTGGTGTCATGTGCTTCTGTATTCCACAACGGAATTTGTGACATTCATCAAATTTTATTTACCAAAGGCGTAGATAATGATTTACCAATGACCAGAAGTTATTTGTACGAAGATTAATATACCATCAAAACACCACGCAGGGACTACTGTGTGGTGTTTATTTTATTATCATAGGTTATACTATTGGGAGCGTATCCATTGATTTTATATTGTGATTGTTGTATCATTAATATATATTTATCCACTGAAAGGGGATTTATTGTTGAAACATAAAGCGCTACTTCTTTTGTGTACCATTTTGGCAGCAGGTACAGTTATGTATGGATGCGGTGCGCAGAATGCGAATACAGCATCTTCTGATGTAAGTGAACCTGCATCACAGGCAGAGTCTCAAGCTTCTTCTGAAGTTTCCAGTGAAGTTCCCAAACAGCCTGTAAATGATAATATTACATTAACAGACACAACATATGAAACTGAACATATAAAATTGGTTTATCCTACTGTGGCTCAAATGGATGATGCTTCTGTAGAAGAAAGAGTAAATCAACTGATTCAAACGGGCAATCAATTGGGGCCAAAACAATACAGTGATACTGCCAATTTAGAAGGAACTGTTGAAGTTACTTTTTTAGATGGTGAAACCCTGTCTCTGATTTATCACTGGACGCTGACCAATCCGGAAGAGAATGCGGGCTATCCTGCAACGTATTTGCATAGTTTGGTCATTGATTTAAAAACAGGAGACCAAAAATATTTTAATGATTATGCGTCAGTACACCAAGTTTTTTATCAGTTAAAGTATGGATTGTATCAAATTGTAACAGATGACAGTGCATCTGATGCCACAGCGCGTGTTACAGTACAAAGTTTATTAAGAAACGGAACTGTTTCTACAGATAAGTTGGCAACAGCAGACTATCCTCTTTCAGAAGTATTTCCTCCATCTTTATTTGGTTATGTCACCCAAGAAAGAATCGGTTTGATTATCCCGGCTTCTGATCATATAGGGGGTTCTATTCGCGTGGAATTTGATAGAAAAGATGTTGCGAAAACAGCATAGTAATATAGCCCCTTGAAAGGGGTTATGTTTATTTTTACAGTAAATACATAAAAATAAATTGACACAACTTTAGATATATTTCTTGACATTGATAAAATAGTATGCTATTATTTTTGCACAAAGTTCTTATTGATTGGTAGAATGCACTATTTATAAAAATAATTGTTTAGCGGAAGGTAATATCCGCTTTATTTTTGCCCTTGGATTAGCTACAGCTAACTAAAGTTAGTTTATGCATACAGAAGAATGATGAGATGATCTGCATCTCAAGAAATTAGGTGATTTATTACAATGATGATTAACAAGCGTTTGATTCAGGCAGTACCTGAGTCAAAAAAATATATTGCATTAAATGTAGCGTTACAATGGCTGTCTTTGGCTGCTAATATTGTCATGATTGGTGCTATCAGCTTCTTTTTGCAAAAGTTATTAACAAAAACAGTAGATGTTACTTCTATTGTGGTATTAGCTTCCATTGCGGTAGGAGCAATTATTATAAGATTTTTATGTACCGTTGGCGCTGCTCGTATGAGTTATTTGTCTTCAAAATCAGTAAAGAAAACTTTGAGACACAAAATCTACAGCAAATTGTTAAGACTGGGCAGCTCGTATAACAGTAAAGTGTCTACTTCTGAAGTGGTGCAAATGTCAGTAGAAGGTGTAGATCAGCTGGATATTTATTTTGCTTCTTATCTTCCGCAGTTCTTTTACAGTATGATTGCTCCTATTACTTTATTCGTAGTGCTGTGCTTTATCAACTGGCAGTCAGCATTGATTTTGTTAGGATGTGTGCCGTTAATTCCAATTTCCATTGCCCTGGTACAAACATTTGCGAAAAAATTATTGTCTAAATATTGGGGACAATATACCGCTTTGGGAGATACCTTTTTGGAAAATCTGCAAGGATTGACCACTTTAAAAATTTATCAGGCTGATGCGAAAAAAAATGAAGAAATGAATGTGGAGGCAGAGCATTTCAGAAAAATAACCATGAAAGTGCTTACCATGCAGTTAAACTCCATTTCCATCATGGATATTGTGGCGTTTGGAGGCGCTGCGGCCGGTATCGTAATGGCGGTTAGTCAGTTGGCGGCAGGTAATATCGATTTTTCCGGCTGTATTATCATTATTTTGCTTTCAGCCGATTTTTTCATTCCCATGCGTCAGCTAGGCAGTTTTTTTCATATTGCCATGAATGGTATGGCTGCCAGCGATAAAATTTTTCACCTGTTGGATTTAGAAGAGCCGAAGGAAAAAACGAAAACAGTTCCAAGTAATAACTACGATATTACATGCAGTCATGTAGGATTCCGTTACAATGAAGAACGAGAAATTTTAAAAGACATCAATGCGCAGTTTCCTCAAGGTAGTTTTACAGCCGTTGTAGGTGAAAGCGGCTGTGGAAAATCTACGTTAGGCGGCATTCTTATGGGCCGCAATGCACCGTATCAAGGTCATATTACCATTGGCGGTGTAGAACTAAGTGAGATTGAAGAAAGTAATTTGATGCAGACCATGACTTATATTAGTCATAACAGTTATTTATTTAAAGGAACTGTACGTGATAATTTGTTGATGGGCGACCCCAACGCCACAGACGAACAAATGTGGCATGTGTTGGAACAAACAAAACTCGCTGCATTTTTGCGCAGTGAACAGGGATTGGACACACTTTTATTGGAAAAGGCGTCTAACTTGTCAGGCGGTCAATGTCAGCGTCTGGCACTGAGCCGCGCACTGCTTCATAACAGCCCTATTTATATTTTTGATGAGGCTACCTCTAATATTGATGTAGAGAGCGAAGACGATATTATGGAGCAAATCTATCATTTAGCAAAGACCAAAACGGTTATTCTTATTTCTCATAGACTTGCAAATGTAGTACAAGCAGACCATATTTATGTTATGAAAAACGGAAAGATTACCGAGCAGGGAACACATGAGAGTCTGCTTGAACAGAAAGATATTTATTTTGAGCTGTATCATAGTCAGAAACAACTGGAACAGTATGGGAAGGAGGCAGCTGTATGAAAAAGAGAAGCAATCTTACGGTAATGATGCGGCTGATAGGTCTTGTAAAGCCGTTGACCGGTTATATGATTTTAGCAGTATTGCTGGGTATAATCGGTTTTTTATGCGCTATTTTCATTACCATTTTCGGCGGCTGGGCTTTGTTGGATGTCCTGCATATGGAATCTCCTGTTCCAATGGCTGTTGCATTTGCCATAGCAATTTCTATTGCTGTTGCGCGCGGTTTCCTCCGTTACGGAGAGCAGGCGTGTAATCACTATATTGCGTTTAAATTGTTGGCTTTGATTCGTGACCATGTGTTTAAAGCGCTGCGCAAACTTTGCCCTGCTAAATTAGAAGGTAAAGGAAAGGGGAATTTGATTTCAGTAATTACCTCTGACATCGAATTACTGGAAGTCTTTTATGCGCATACCATTTCTCCTATTTTAATTGCATTTTCCGTGTCTGTTATTATGGTTGGCTTTATTATGAGCATTCATTGGGTACTGGGACTGGTAGCATTGGCAGCATACTTGGTGGTTGGCGTAGTAGTACCAATGATTGTATCCAAGATGAGTGGAGATACAGGCAATCAGTTTCGTGAGCAATCCGGCTCTTTAAGTAGCTTTGTGTTGGATAGTCTGCGTGGTTTGAGTGAGAGTATCCAATATCAAACAGGTAAAAAGCGTTTGGAAGAGCTGGATAGCCGTACGGATATCCTAACCAAAGAAGAGAAAAAGCAAAAAAAATATATGGGAAGAAATATGGCAATTACCAATACCATTATTTTAATTTTCAGTTTGTTGATGTTAACGGCAGCTTCTTTGTTATACGTAAACGATATGATTGGTTTTGAAGGATTACTGATTTCCGTCATTGCTATGATGAGTTCATTTGGACCGGTTGTTGCTCTGGCAAACTTGGGAAGTACGTTGCAAAATACATTTGCAGCGGGCAATCGCGTATTGGATATTTTGGAAGAAATGCCTTTGACAGAAGATATTACGGGAAAACCTGAAGTGACCTTTTCAGGAGTGCAGGTAGAAAATGTAACATTTGCATATGACAAAGAAGTGGTTTTGTCAGATATTAGCATGGCTGTACCCAAAAATAAAATTATTGGTATTGTTGGTAAAAGTGGCAGCGGAAAATCAACCTTGCTGAAATTAATGATGCGTTTTTGGAAAGTACAGCAAGGTAAAGTGGAGATATCCAATACCAACATAGAAGAAATCAATACCAATAATTTAAGGAATATGGAAAGTTTAGTAACACAGGAAACACATTTATTCCATGCAAGTATTGCACAAAATTTGCGGATTGCAAAACAGAATGCAACACAAGAAGAACTGGAACAAGCGTGTAAAAAAGCTTCTATTCATGAATTTATTATGAGTCTTCCCAATGGTTATGAAACTCAAGTAGGTGAATTGGGAGATACTTTGTCCGGCGGTGAAAAACAACGACTGGGGCTTGCCAGAGCATTTTTGCACAATGCGCCGTTTATTTTACTGGACGAGCCAACCAGTAACTTGGACAGTTTAAATGAAGCTGTTATCTTAAAATCCTTACACCAGGCAAGCGATGATAAAACTGTAGTTTTAATTTCCCATAGAGCTTCCACCATGAAAATAGCAGATGATGTATACAATGTAGAGTGTGGAAGGATGAGCTAATGAAAACGGTACAAACCAAACGGGAACGGGAAAAACGTATGGTAACCGAAATGATTAATTTGTACTGTAAAAAACAACATCACACAAAGGGCAAAGAATTATGTTCTGAATGTGAGGAGTTGAACGAATACGCAAAATTGCGCAGTGACAAGTGTCCGTTTATGGAGACAAAAACATTTTGTTCCAACTGCAAAGTACATTGTTATAAGCCGGTGATGCGTGAAAAAATTCGTGCGGTTATGCGTTTTTCAGGACCCAGAATGTTATTACATCATCCGATATGGGCTATCAGACACGTAGTAGAAACAAAATCAGAGAAAAAGAAATTGGAGGAGCAGACATGAAAAAAGTAAAGAAAATCCTATTTATCGTATTGGGTTGTGTTGGTTTGGCCTTGGGTGCTGTAGGCGCAGTGCTTCCTCTTATGCCTGCATTTCCGTTTTTGTTGTTGGCAGCTTTTTGCTTTGCTAAAAGTTCTGAAAAATTGCACAATTGGTTTATTAATACCAAACTATATAAAAAGAACTTGGAATCTTTTGTGAAAGGCAAAGGTATGACTTGGAAGGTCAAAATCAGAATCATGTCTGTGGTAACCGTACTAATGGCAATTGGCTGTGTTATGATGATGAGAGTGCCAATTGGCCAAATTATACTGGGCTGTGTTTGGTTGTTCCATATTCTGTTCTTTATCTTTGGTATTAAGACCATGAAGAAAGAAGAGGGGGCACAGGATCCTATCAAAGAAGAACTGCCTGAAATTGAATAAAATAAAAAGAGACAGAATTGTGTTCTGTCTCTTTTTATTTTGGGTTTATTATGTGGAGGTGATATGGTGTAAAGAGTGCTATTTAGAACAATAGGTATCAAGGGCATCTCTGAAAAAGTTTGCGCAGTCTTCTCCTAAGGAGGAACCAAGGTTATCACTTCCTGAAAAAACTTTTG